>WNGG01000737.1_pt2 | contig 46506 bp, 47 predicted proteins | sample 5400661 | NCBI WGS metagenome assembly WNGG01 (sample SAMN13153372, study PRJNA577476) | soil metagenome | isolation source: 100 cm soil or saprolite under Garry oak tree replicate 1 | place: USA:California | collected 2016-06-15 | reverse complement strand
AAAGCTTCGATCGCCTGCGCTCCTCCAGCTAGCGCGCGAACGCGCATCAGTGCGAGATCGACCGAAGCGTGATCGAATCGATCACTGCGCTGCAGCCATGTACGCTTTGGCTCCCTGCATCACGGTCTTTCCGAGCGGAGTCAACTTTCCAAAACGATCCACCGTCTCAATCCCACTCGCAAAGAGACGCGCATTATCTATAAGGTCTTTTTCCGCGATCTCTTTTTGTGCCGCCGAAAGGATGCCGCTTTGGATGAGCCCCTTGACCGCGCGATGCATTCGGGCGGTCACGAACGTCGCATGGTAAATTCCATCCATCGGACGCGGATCCATGCGCAAGGGCGACGGGAAAAGTTCCTCGGGCGAATTCTCTACCAGCGATTCGTCTGCGCTAAATCCAAACAAAAGATTGTGTGAGCTTTCATGCGCCAGCATCTGCATCATAGTCAGTTCTCCCTTGCGCTGGTTAGCGTTGATAATGATGGTTCCCCATAACATGAATGCCGAAGCGCCATCAAAAGTCATCGCTTTCGCTTCCAACGTACCAGCAGCTAGGACGATTTCCCGCAAAAGGGCGCGGATTTCGGCAGCCAACTCAGGGTCGCCGGCATCCATTAGATCGAAAGCATCTTTGATTAAGTGGCGGCAGTTGGCCGCTGCCTCGCGGGAAGGCGGAAAAATCTCGAACTTGAAGGAATCGTCCGGATCAAGAAGGAGATGCGCGTAACGTTGCGCTACTGGGTCTTGCTGGGGGTCGCCCAGGTCGCTGATTAAGATGCCGCCCGGATGCGCTGGCAGGCTGATCATTTCCCGTAAAAGCCGCGATGCCTCGTCCAGGTCATCTTCCTCAATGGCCAGCACCGTATCGCTATAAAAACTGAAGGTGAGAGGCGAGACCGGCCCGCTTTCGAGGTGTTGGAGAAACTTTTGAAACTCGTCCAGAGGAACCTGGAGCAAGCCTTTTCCTTGTTCCAAAATGTAGCGGAGACTTTCGGCCAGCCGCGACCGCATGCGCTGGTCAAGAAAACGAACGCGTTCGGCACTCGGCTCGAAGCCATGCAGGTCTTCAAACTCTTCTGTCAATATTGGAGTCGCAGCAGTGGAATTCACAAAGAAGAGCCGGCCCTCTCACTTGGCGCGCACACCGAAAAGAGAATGGTCGCGACCGAATTGACAAAGCCCACGAGTCTGGATGAAGGAGACGTTCCTGAAAAAGGAATTTAAAGTTGCTTTTTGATTCCGCGTTTGGTCCCAATCTTCGCGTCTATCAGCGCTTTAGCAGATTTCGATCTTAGGCTGCCCTGAGCGAGCTTGACCTGGCTAAAGCCCAACAGTTTGCCCCAACTGAGTTTGATACGCTTGCTTGTAAGTTTCATGGGGTCGGTTTTTAGCAATTCGCTACAGCAATTGTCAAGCAATCTCTTAGAATGCGGGCCGGAACCGAATCTCGCGGAGGGATTCCTTCTGAAGAACAGAATTTCAGGCTACGTATTTTAGACCAGTTTTGACGCCAATCTTCCGACCTATCATCGCTCTAGCGGCTTTCGATTTTGGTTCGCCTTGGGCGACTTTGACTTGGCTGAAGCCCAACAGTTTGCCCCAATTGAGGTTGATGCGCTTATTTGTAAATTTCATGCGGGCGTTTTAGAGCATTCCCCACACAATTGTCAAGCAAATAGCCGATGATTCGTTTTCTCATCAGCCGCGGCCATGGCTACACACACGAGTGTCTGCGTAAGACCCCTAAAGCGCCTCCAACGAGCGTAATGACTTATGATCAATTGCTGCGGTCGCGCTGGCTGCGGCGAGCAACGTACGTGTTTGCAGATATCGATCGGCTGAGTTTTTGGGACCTCGAGCTTGCGGCCCACGCATACCTTGAGATGCAACGGCTGGGACTGAGCGTCTTGAACAATCCAGCGAAGGTGAAAACGCGCTATGCTCTGCTACGCGCCTTATACAGAGCGGGTCTCAATGATTTCGACGTTTACCGCGTCGATGAGATCAATTCTTCAATTCGTTTCCCTGTCTTTGTTAGAAGAAACCAGCTCCATGATGGCCCTATGACCGATTTGCTGCATTCCGGCCGGGAATTGGAAAACGCAATCGCAACTGCGGTAAACGGCGGCACACCGATGGAGAATTTGGTCGTAATCGAATTCGCAGCCGAACCTGTCCGGCCAGGCCTGTACCGCAAGTTGGGGGCCTATCGTATCGGCGACGTGATCGTGCCAACTGTCAGCGCCCATGACACGGTATGGCTTACCAAACATGGGCAACTCGGCATCGCAGGAGAGGATCTCTATCGCGACGAGCTGACTTTGATGCAAACAAACCCCTTCGCTGAGCATTTAAAGAAAGTATTCGAGATTGCAGGGATCGAATATGGCCGGGCTGACTTCGGCATCTACAACGGCCGAGTCCAGGTTTACGAAATCAACACGAATCCCATGATAAACCAGCCAATGCCTCACCCCTTTGCCGCTCGCCGGGAAAGCATCCGACTTTGCTGGGAGAATTATCTGGAAGCCCTGCGCGCTTTGGATAGCGGCGGCGGCTGGCCCGTTCGGTTATCCAATGGGACGCTGCAGCCTCGCCGCTTGCGGACGAATCTTTTCGTGCGCACCCGACCGACCGCGTGAAGTTTTAAGCTTGAGCCTTTGCGTGGGGACGATCTGGTTGCCTGACAAGTACGCTGCAGAAATTTCCTCGGCAATTCGGGCGCTTCGGTGCGGCAAACGATTGCCTCCTGCTACTTCAGATAAAGTGTGCGCGTGCCGAAATCGATAATGCCATGATGCCGCTTGAGGATTTCGGCACCTAGCAGGCCGGCGACCGGCCGCGAACCCTGCAACAGCCCGCTGTGAATCAGGCCTCCCAAATCAACTACGCCCACTTCCTTGCCAACGATGTCCACGGATCCTACCGATAACTTGCGAATCCGGGCCACGCCCACACCGCGCTCCTTGAGATTGACTGCGGAAGAACTAAACGGCGTGTCGCGAGTAGGGATTCGCATGCGCCGGACGAAAGAGCGATGCAGCAAAGTGGCGAACGAACCGGTATCAACCATTAGCCTGGCGGGCTCGCCGTTCACAGATCCGTTCACGTACAAATTAAAACCATCGCTGACCTGAATCGGCACAGCACGCAATCCGCGATGGTCGATCCCTGGAGCGCTGCCAGTACTATTCTGGTCAATTTTCAAGATGAGCAGTTGCCGTTCGCAATCCAACACGGCTTTCGTTGGGAAGAGAACATCGGCGCCAATTATGCCGTCGATTTCCTGCTCGTGCCGCGATCGGGCGAGGCGGGTGGTATTCCCAAGATTGATGGTGACAATCGGCTCATCCACCAGTCTCAAGGCCCCGAGCCGAAACTCGCGCGCGATCGCCACATTGCTGAATGCGCCATTGATCTGAACTTGCGCCGGCAGGTTCGATTTGGCCGCAATTGGCGTGAGCCGAAAATATTCGCGGCGATGCACGGCGATCGCGCTTACCGGCGCGCCAGTATCGACTCCGAGCCACGCTGGTTTGCCATTGATGTAGGCGCGCACGAGCAGATGGTTTTGTCGCGAACGCATCAACGGCAGCGCTTCGAAACGGAGGGTTGTACGCGCAGCGGCAGCGGGCTGCTGGGCAGCAGGCAATTCGGCGACCAGCGCGGCGCCCGCGCATAAGATCGACAAAAACTTCCGCAGCGGAGAGAAAGGATCCGAAAACATCACGCGGCGGAGATTAGCATGGTTCTTTTTGCAGGAAAGCGCTTTCGCGCTTCAAGTGCTTTGAAAGGAAAATGGGGCGAACAAATCTTTGGCGTTGCTTCATCCGCCTGACTGATGATTAACTCTCCGCCAATCCAAGGGGTTCAACATGACAAGCGCAACTACCGAAGCACCTGTGGCCGACCAAAAATTCGTTAGGGGACTCGGCTTGCTCGACTCAACCATGCTCGTGGCTGGCTCGATGATCGGCTCGGGAATTTTCATTGTCTCCGCAGATATCGCGCGACTCGTTGGCTCTGCCGGGTGGCTGCTTGTCGTGTGGATAGTCACCGGCCTGCTCACGATCGTTGCCGCGCTCAGTTACGGTGAGCTCGCCGCGATGATGCCGCGCGCCGGCGGTCAATATGTGTATCTGCGCGAAGCGTACAGTCCGCTCTGGGGATTTCTTTATGGCTGGACGCTGTTTCTCGTGATTCAGACCGGAACAATCGCCGCAGTGGCGGTGGCGTTTGCGCGTTTTCTCGGCGTATTTACCGATGGGGTTTCGCCTACTCGCTGGATTGTTCCGCCGATCATGCTCTCGCAGCGCTATGCCGTCAGCCTTTCCACACAGCAGTTGGTCGCGATCGTGATCATCATATTTCTCACGATCGTAAACACGCGCGGCTTGCAACTCGGTAAGCTCATCCAGAACGTTTTCACGTCCGCGAAAACGCTGTCGCTCTTCGCACTAGTGGTGCTTGGAATTTTCGTCGGGCGCAACGCCGACGCGCTGCACGTCAACTTCGCGAATTTCTGGACGCCGAGCGCGGCTTCTCCGATCACATCGGATCTCCCGTTCGTCGGAGCCGTTTCGGCGACGGCCGGCGCGCTTGGGATGTTGATCGCAATTTGTGTTGGACAAGTGGGCTCGCTGTTTTCCGCGGACGCTTGGAACAACATCACGTTTACCGCGGGTGAAGTGCGCGAACCGCGGCGAAACATTCCGCTCTCACTTTTGTTCGGCACCGGATTGGTGATCACATTGTATCTGCTCGCCAATGTGGCTTATCTCTGCGTGTTGCCGTTGGACAAAATTCAGCATGCGCCCGACGACCGCGTCGGCACCGCGGCGATGCAGGTGATGTTCGGCGGCGCAGGCGCTGGGATCATGGCGGTGGCGATCATGATCTCCACGTTCGGTTGTTGCAACGGCCTCATTCTCGCGGGCGCGCGGGTGTATTACGCGATGGCGCAGGACGGTTTGTTTTTCAGAGCGACGGCCCGGCTGAACTCGAAACACGTGCCGGCCGTCGCGCTCGTGCTGCAGGGAATCTGGACTGCGTTGCTGGTGCTCCCGCGCACGCGAAACGTTGATCCAGCAAGCGGCGCCGTCACGTATGGAAATCTCTACAGCAACCTGCTGGATTACATCATCTTCGCCGCTCTGATTTTTTACGTGTTGACAATTGCAGGGGTGTTCGTGCTCCGTCGAATGCGGCCAGAGGCGGAACGTCCGTACCTCGCATTGGGTTACCCGATTCTACCCGCGCTCTACATGGTGGGCGCCACGGCGATCATGGTCGTCCTGCTTGCTTACCGAGCACAAACAACGTGGCCAGGCCTGGTGATCGTACTAACCGGCGTGCCGATTTATTTTCTCTGGAAATTTTTCGGGAAAAAATCACCGCCAGCTTGACTTACCGGGGCCGTCCCGATTAGCACAGCCCAAAGCAAATTTTGCCAATGAATCTACTTCGACGAAAAAGTGTCACCCAACTTCAGGCTGACGCGCTGACGGACCATCGATTGAAACGGGCGCTCGGAGCGACAAACCTGACAACGCTCGGCATCGGCGCGATCATCGGCACGGGGATTTTCGTGCTGACCGGCACCGTTGCTGCGCAGAACGCGGGACCGGCGGTGATTCTGTCATTTGTGCTGGCAGGCGTGGCTTCGATCTTTGCGGCGCTCTGCTACAGCGAGTTCGCATCCCTGGTGCCGATGGCCGGCAGCGCTTACACCTACGGCTACGCGACGCTCGGGGAACTTTTCGCGTGGATTATCGGGTGGGACTTGATCCTGGAATACGCGCTCGGTGCGGTCACAGTTTCTATCGGCTGGTCGGGCTACGTCGTTTCATTTTTGCGCGACATAGGTATTCACATCCCGGCCCAGCTATCGGCGGCGCGCGGGACACTCCTCACGTTGGCGGACGGAACGCAGGTGACGGCGATCTTCAATCTGCCAGCGGTCATCATCATTGCCGTCGTGACGTTCCTGCTCGTGATCGGCATTCGCGAATCCGCGACGGTCAATAATGTTATTGTATTTGTGAAAGTGGCGGTGGTGCTGCTGTTCATTTTCGGCGCGGCTCATGCGATCAATTCGGCTAACTGGCATCCGTTCATGCCGCCAAGCACCGGAGTGCGGGGCCACTTCGGCTGGAGCGGTGTAATGCAGGGTGCTGGGATTGTGTTTTTCGCCTACATCGGTTTCGACGCCGTGAGCACGGCAGCGCAGGAAGCCAAAAATCCGCAGCGCGACATGCCAATTGGTATCATTGGCTCGTTGTTGATCTGCACAGTGCTTTACATCGCGGTGTCGGCAGTGGCCACCGGCATCGTGCCTTACCTGCAACTGGATGTACCGGATCCGATTGCCGTGGCTGCCGACCACGCCGGCGTGGGCTGGATGTCTTCGGCAATCAAGCTGGGCGCCATCGCCGGTCTCAGCTCGGTCATTCTGGTAATGCTGCTAGGCCAGTCGCGGATTTTTTGGACGATGGCGGACGACGGATTGCTTCCGAGGTTTGTGAGCAGGGTTCATCCAAAATTCCGCACCCCATGGATCACGACCATAGTGACTGGAATTTTCGTTGCTTTCTTTGCGGCACTGTTCACCGTGCGCGAGGCGGGCAGCCTTGTTTCCATCGGCACGTTGCTGGCGTTTGTGATCGTTTCAATCGGCGTGCTGGTGTTGCGGCTGCGCGAGCCAGAGTTGCCGCGCACATTTAAGACGCCCGCGGTGTGGTTCGTCGCCCCCCTGGGCGCGCTGTCGGCGCTTTACCTAATGATCTCGCTGCCGTGGCGAACCTGGGAACGGCTCATCATTTGGTTCGTCATCGGCATGCTCGTTTACTTCTTCTATGGTGTTCGCTGCAGTAAACTCGCTCGGCCGCCGCGTACTTAGGGCGGAACCAAAACGCCCATGCGGGAGGGTAATGCATGACTGGGCAAAGCTATTCCAAGCCGAAACGCACACTTTGCGCTAGAAGTTCAGAATCGGGCGGTGAGCTCGAAGCGGAGGCCAAATGACCGAAAAAGTAGTCAGTCCAAAGATCTACATTTGGACGTGCGTCGCGCTGCTCGTCCTGCTGGCGGTGACGTGGTCAATTGCATATGTCAATCTTGGCCCATTTAACACCAAAGTGACATCATCGCGCTATTCTTCATGCAGATCAAGGGAAGCAGCCGGCTTTTGCATTTGGCTGCGGTCGCTGGCGTGATGTGGCTGCTGATCCTGATCTCCCTCACGCTCAGCGATTATTTTACCCGCGGCTGGGTTCCGTTGAGTCACTGAGCGTCCTTGCGGTTGTGCTGAGCAGCTTCGCGGAACTCAGCTCTGCTCTGCCTCTCGGCCTGGAAAGAAACGATGCCAGAGTCGCCCGATGGTGGGTTCTTCCACGTTGCTCCAGGTAAAGTGGCAATCCTGACAGTAAAATTCTTTCGGGATAATTTTTACCGCGCAGAGAATGCCAACGAGCGCCGGAGTCACGAATTTCCGGGTCATCTGCGGATACTCGATATTGGAAGAGCCACACTGCGGACAGCGAACCAGTGCGGCGGAAATATCCGGATCGGTCGCCTCCCATTCGACCATGAGACTTTGGGCCCTCTCGAAGTCGTTGTCCTCCACCAAGACTTTCGCGTTTGCCTGCGGCTTAGACATGAAGCCGACTTGCTGCAAGGGAGCTTCGTTATGGACATCGGCTTTCAGACCAGCATCGTGAAAACGCCGTTTCAACTGCTTCGCCTTTGCCGGTTCATTAAACGTGGCGATGGTCACCATAAGTTTCTCGTCTCCGCGTGGCCGCGCGTCCTCAGATCAAACATCAACTACTGCCCGAGTGCAAGATGTGACGGCGGAAACCATTTGTAGAGCATCAAATAGATAAAAACGCCGGTGACTGAGACGTAAAGCCAGATGGGGAGCGTCCAACGGGCAATACGCCGATGCTGGTCCCAACGCCGACGAAAGACCTGAACGAGCGTGACGACCACCAATGGCACCGTCACAAATGCGAGCAGAACGTGGGACGCCAATATCGGGAAATAAACGGCAGCAAGCCACCCAGTGTAACCGGATGATTTCTCGCCCGCGTGCACATGATAAACAATGTAGCCGGCGAGAAAAAATGTCGATGAAATCACCGCCGTAATCATGCACGCCATGTGCCGGCGCCACGCGCCGTGCCGGATGAAATACCAGCCCGTTAAAATGAAAACGGTGCTGACGAAATTGAGACAGGCGTTTAAAGCCGGGAGATCAGAAATCGAAAACACGTTTGAAGCATTGAAGGGTTACGATGTTTTCGGAAAATGCGCGGCCAGCAATTTGCCGGTCTCAGCGATCGCTTCCACGATGGCGTCGCTGAATTTCTCGTTTTGAAAATGGGCGCGCATTTGATCGACAACTCGCTGCCAGAATGTTTCACCGCATTTTTCGTGAATCATCTTGTCGCCTACCACAGCAAACTTATGTGCACGAGGCGCCACGAAAATGAGCACGGAGTTGCGCTCGCGCGCCTTGTGCATACGCAGCCTGTGAAATTTTTTTTGCGCTGCAATAAGAGGATCGACATTTAACTTGCCGCGCTGAATATGAACGCGAATCTCGCCGGAAGTTTTCGATTCAGCTTCACGAATCGCGGTTAGAATCCGGTCATGCTCAAGCTTGCCAAGAAACTCTCTCGTTCGCATCGTGCTACCAACTCGATCCTGCGCCTCCGCCGCCGAAACTGCCGCCGCCGCCGCTGAACCCGCCGCCTCCTCCATCTCCCGAAGACCAACCTCCACCGCCGCCACCTACCGGGAAGAATATGGGACCGCCACGGCGCGAAGAATAACCATAACCACCCAGCGGCCGTATCATTGCTGAAATCACGATTAGCGCCACAACAAATACGAGAAAGAAAAAGACGAAGTAAAAGAGGCTTAGAGCTCCACCACCACGGTGTTCTTCTGCAACGGTTTTTCCTGATCCTTTGTACTCGCCCCGAATCGCCTTAAGGGTCGAATCGATTCCGGCCGCGATCCCGCCTTCGTAATCGCTATTGCGAAAATGCGGCTTAATTTTGTATTCGGTGATGTCGAACGCGGTGATGTCGGGCAGCGCGCCTTCCAAGCCATAACCGACCTGAATAAACATTTTGCGGTCCCGAACGAACACGAAAAGGACGACGCCATTGCGACGCTCCCTTTGACCAACGCCCCACGCCTGGGCGACGCGCTGCGTGTAATCTGCAATATCCGAGTCGCTCTGCATCTTCGGGAAGACGGCGACCACGACCTGGTCCGACGTTTCGCGCTCAAATTGGGCAAGCTCTTCATTGAAACGCAGGGCCGCGGATTTGGAAACAACGCCAGCGTAATCGTTGAAATACCGGTCCGGTTTCGGCGGAATAACTTCCGCGCCTTGCGAGCTGATCGCGAAGAGAATTGCGATGGCGAGCGGCACTGCTGGGGAGCGCACGCGCCCTCGCGCGCACCGTTCGGCGCCTCGCCGAACGGACCGAACGAACCCAGACTTGTTCAACGCGCATTCTCGTTTGCCCTGCCAAAGGGAGTTTGCGGCGAGGGCACCGCAAACAACACGCGAGGCGCGTGTGCTCCCCAGAATCATCGTGTGCGATATACCGTTACGGCGATGCCGCCGCTGCAGGTGATGGAGCCGGCGTGCCAAAATTAAACTGCACCGGTGGCGGCCTCTCCGCGCCGATTTGCGCTGTGAAAAACGGCCGCGGCGGAAAACCGAGCATTCCCGCAATCAAATTGGTCGGGAAACTGCGCACGGCCACGTTGTAGTTCTGCACAGCGGTGTTGAAGTTTCCGCGTTCGACCGAGATCCGGTTCTCCGTGCCTTCCAGTTGCGCTTGCAAGCTGAGAAAATTCTGATTCGCGCGCAATTCCGGATAACGCTCCACCACGACCAGCAAACGCGAGAGCGCGTTGCTCAACTGCCCCTGAGCAGCTTGAAATTGCTCAAGCTGTGCCGCATCGGTCGGCGCCTTGTTTGGATCAAGCTGGACACGCCCCACGCTGGCCCGGGCATTTGTCACTTCGACGAGCGTTGATTTCTCGAAATTGGCCGCGCCAGAAACTGTGTTCACAAGATTTGGAATCAGATCGGCGCGCCGCTGATAGACGTTTTGCACCTGCGCCCAGCTTTGATCGACAGTTTGCTGCGAGCGGACGAGGCGATTGTAACTCCCGCCCAGTGCGAGGGCGGCAATAACGACAATAAAAAGCAGGATTGCGAGCAACACGCCGCAACCCATCGCGAATTTGTTCATAAGAATATCGACGGCCGTTAACGTTTATTTCTTTAAGACCGGGGTTACTTGTGATGCGACCACCTTCCAAGCGCCACGCTCTTTTACAAATGTATCCGTCCAGACGAATTTGCCGCCTAGAAGATTTTGTTTTCCCTCGTGCGCCCTGATCGTGCCCTGGACCACGACGATTCCAGTGTCTCCATATAAGCGCACTTGTAGATCATCGATTTTGAATTCGGTGAAAACGATGTCGCCGGTCATGCTTTTCAAGTCTTCCCGCTTGTTCACGATGCTGCCGTCAGGCCAGACAACCGTGCAATTTTCGGCCTCCAGACGGCGCGTATATGAGCTGTCGCCTTTCATGCGCGCTTCCGCCCATTCATGCTGGATCTTAATGAGCGCCTGCTCGTCCTCGGAATTCTGTTTCACAATGCGTGATCGTTTGCCAGACGCACGAGCAAGTCAACCCTACGCATAAGTTATTCGATATGGCCGAGCAGCAGCCGGAGGAAGTGCGGATCGGAAAACTTCGCGTTTGATCCTTGCCGCACGATGATTGCCTTCAGCGATGGAATAACGAACAAGCGCTGATAGCCTGAGCCAAGCGCCACGACCATATCGGCCGACGCATCCTTGCAGATGCAAACGCCCGTCCATTGCGCGTTCTGCCATGGTAGGTCGAGCATTCGTTCCATGTCCGCCTCGCGCCCGTTCGGCGCCTGCTGATTCAACCAAAATGTGAGGCCGTATGACGGATTTGCCTGCGAGCCGGCAAATGCCTCCCGCAACAGAGCTGCTGGAACAATTTGTCGCCCATGATAACTACCTTGCCCGAGGACCAGCTCGCCCAGCCGCGCCCATTCCCGGGCAGTCAGCTCAAACCCCGTTGCGGGCAGCGGATTGCCGCGCGCATCCTTCTTATAGTTGAGACGACCGAGTCCAAGCCGGTTGGACACATGTCCTTCGAAGTAGCCGATCGCGCTGCGACCCCTTAGTTTTCGGCGCAGCAGCTCGGAAAAAATCTGAAGATGACTCGGGCCATAAATGAAAGCCGAGCCGGGTTCAGCAACGGCTGGCAATCGAATCGCCATGGCATTGCGGTCCCGGATCGACGCGCGTTGAAGACGCGAAGCGCCTTCAATTCCATCAGTCTGGTTGAGCAACTGCCGGATGGTAACCTGTGATTTGCGCGGATCGCTCTTCCATTCCGTGATCGTGTCCGAAACAAGATCGTCGAGCTTGAACAGTCCGTCGCGCACCGCAGCGAGCGCCGCGATCCCCCAAAAACTCTTTGTTCCGCTAAAGATTGGCCATCTTCCGCGCGCCGATCCACCCTTGGCATAGTGCTCAAAAATCGTCCGGCCATTTTGCATGACCAGCATGGAAACGCCGCGTTTGCTCTCAGAATATTTTGCGGCGCGGGCGCAATCAGTGGCGCGAATTTCCGCTTGTGCAGACGTTGATGTTGCAAGCGTAAGAATCAAGAATCCGCTGCAGCCGCTTCGCTGCGCGAAGCGTAACCATGACGAACCATTCATGCGTGGATCGTGCCGCCGACAGGCCGACGGCTATGATTCCGGCGTTGTAGCCGGGGTCGATGACCCCGGCCCGTCGGCATCACCTCGATGTATCGGGGCTACAGGGCGCGCCTTCGGCAGATTCCGTTTCCGCAACTCTTCCACGTTGGGCAATTCATCGAGACTGCGAAGGCCGAAGTGATCGAGAAAAAAATGTGTCGTTTCGTAAAGTAGCGGACGGCCAGGGACTTCGGCGCGTCCGGCAATTTTCACGAGTCCGCGCTCCATTAATGTTTGCAGCACGCCGTCAATATTCACGCCGCGCACCGCTTCGACATCGGCGCGCGTGATGGGCTGGCGATAGGCAATGATTGCGAGCGTCTCCAGCGCGGGCGCGCTCAGGCGTGCAGGCTTGGGCACGGGAAAAAGCTGGCGCACCCATTTCGCAAACGCGGGATCGCTGGCGAGCTGCCAGCCATCTGCTTTTTCGATCAGTTGAAAGGCGCGCTGCTGTTGGACGTACTCCATTTTGAGTTGCTCGAGCGCCGCAGCAATCTCCGCTTCACTCACGCGGGCAAGTTCACTGGACGGAGGTTCGCTTTCAGCTTCTCCGCCCTTTATAACCGCCGAGATTTCGCGGATCGAGAGCGACTTTTGCGCGCTGAAGAGGAGCGCTTCGATTATCTTCTCCAAGATCATAAACACAAAAACGGATGTCATCCTGAGCCGAGTGAAAAATCTCACGCTCGAAGTTTTCGATACGCAGACTTCATTGCGTGACCCACGATCATTTGAGGTCCCTCACTTCGTTCGGGATGACAGCGCGTTTTTAGGCATTATGTTGAATCCATTCCGATGGCGCTTTGAATCGCCTCCGCGATTCGGTCCGCGTGTTTGTCGATCTTGTCGAACTCGCGCCCTTCAATCAGCAGCCGGAGCTTAGGTTCAGTGCCGGAATAACGCAGAAGCACACGACCCTGACCCGCCAGGTCGCGTTCGACTTCATCGCGTAGTTTCATGACGTCGCGCAGTTGCTCAAGAGGAGGCTTTGATTTGACCGCTAAATTGCGCTGAGCCTGCGGATATTTCTTCAAACAGGTTTTCAGCTTGCTCAACGGCTGCCCGCTCTGGTGCATGATGCGCAAAATCTGAAGCGCGCTGATGATGCCGTCACCCGTGGTGGTGAAATCGCGGAAGATGACGTGACCGCTTTGCTCGCCGCCTAGGTTGAGATTTTTTTTCATCATTTCTTCGATCACGTAGCGATCGCCCACCTTCGTCCGGATCACTTTGCCGCCGTGCGCAGCAACGGTCTCATCCAGACCAAAATTGCTCATTACCGTCGCCACGACCGTGTTCTGCGTGAGCCGGCCCGCGGGCAAAAGATCGAGAGCCGCTATGGCGAGAACCTCGTCGCCATCGACAATTTCGGCGTTCTCGTCGCAAAGCAAGACGCGGTCAGCGTCGCCGTCATGAGTAATTCCAACATCTGCGCCGCTCAGCTTAACGATGCGCTGAATTTCTTCCGGATGTACGCTGCCGCAGCCATCGTTGATGTTCATGCCGTTCGGCTGGTTGTGCGCGAGAGCTACATCCGCACCTAGTTCGCGCAAAACGCACGGGGTCGATTTATAAGCCGCGCCATTTGCCACATCGACAGCGACGCGCATCTCCTCCAGCGACATCCCGCGGGGGAAACTTGCTTTTGCAAACTCGACATAACGGCCGAGCGCGTCATCGATACGCGTGGCGCGTCCTATTTTGTTTGCCGTCGGCCGGACGGAATCGATCTCGCCGTTAAAAACGAGCTGCTCGATTTTTTCCTCGATCTGATCGTCCAGCTTGTAACCGTCGTGCCGGAAAAATTTGATGCCGTTGTCCTGATAAGGATTGTGCGAAGCGGAAAGGACGATGCCGGCGTCCGCGCGCAGCGAGCGCGTGATATATGCAACGCCGGGCGTCGGCAACGGTCCGATGACAAGAACATCCACTCCGAGTGAGGTGATTCCCGCCACGAGCGCGTTCTCGAGCATGTAACCGGAAAGACGCGTATCTTTCCCGAGCACGATTTTCGGGCGTGCGCCTGCTGGCGTTCTGCGCGGATTCAGTTGGGCGAAGACATACGCCGCGGCGCGACCTAATTTCAATGCCGTCTCAGCCGTCACCGGCTCGACATTCGCGGTGCCGCGAACGCCGTCCGTCCCGAAAATTCTTTTCTGCTGAGTCACGGCCCTAATTGAAACGCGCAAACGCAGTTCGTAAACGGGAAACTTTTCTGTCGGACGCCATCGCAGAGATGGAACATTCTCTAATAACTTTAGGCTGATCTCTTGTCCGCACCCGCGCCTGCGGCTTTGGCTGATTTTTTGGCCAAATTCATTTCGTTGATTTTTCGGTGAAGCGTTCGTCGGCTAATGCCGAGTTTTTTGGCTGCGGCGGTAACGTTGCCGTTCGTTGCGGCCAGCGCTTGCAAGATCAATTTTTTCTCTGTCTCATGCAGATCAAGCGGGCTCGCTTTTTCGCCGAACGCCTCGGCAGCGGAAATACCGCGTGGCGATACCGCGCGGGCAGCTTGGCGAATGGCCATGGGCAGATCGCGCAGTGTAATTTTTGGTCCGGTCGCCATGACCACTCCGTGCTCGATTGCTGTGCGCAGTTCGCGAACGTTGCCAGGCCAATCGTAGGTGAGCAGCGCATCCATCGCGTCCGGCGTTAGATCGATAAGAGGTTTCTCGTTCGCCTCGCAGAAATGACGCAAAAATCCGCGGACCAGAATAGGAATATCTTCCTTGCGCTCGCGCAATGGCGGCATGGTGATGCGTACCACGTTCAGGCGAAAGAAAAGATCGTCGCGAAATTTTCCTTCGCGCACCAGTTGCTCCAGATTCTTGTTTGTGGCCGCGATCAAGCGGACATCTGCGCGCAATGGTTGATTGCCGCCCACGCGCTCGAAGGCGCGTTCTTCGCTGATTACGCGCAACAGTTTCACCTGCGTGCCCGGATCGATCTCTGCCACCTCATCCAGAAAAATGGTGCCGCCGTTGGCTTGCTCGAACCGGCCGATGCGGCGCTCATGCGCTCCGGTGAATGCCCCTTTCTCGTGCCCGAACAATTCGCTTTCGAGCAATTGCGGCGAGAGCGCGGCGCAATGCACAACCACAAACTTCGCCTTGTTGCGCCGGCTCAAATTGTGAATGGCGTGCGCGGCTAACTCTTTGCCGGTGCCGCTCTCGCCTTCGATCAGCACGTTGGCCGAAGAGGGCGCGACCTGCCGGATCGTGTCGAGCACTTCATGCAGCGCCGGCGAATCGCCCCAAATGTTTTCGAGTCCGTAACGCTCATCGACCTGCTCACGGAGCGCGCGATTTTCCTGCTCGAGTTTGCGAGCCTGCACCGCGCGCGCGATCAGCATTTCGACCTTGTCGAGATTAAGCGGCTTGGTAACAAAATCGTAGGCGCCGCGTTTCATCGCTTCGACCGCGACGTCGATCGAGCCATAAGCAGTCATCATGATGCAGATGGGAGCCCGCGGCATTTTCAAAGCGCGATCGATCAACTTCATTCCGTCGTCGCCACCGAGGCGCAGATCGGTCAGGAGCACCTCGATCTGCTCGCGTTCGAGGACGTTCATCGCGCCAGCGACATCAGCAGCGACATACACATCGTAATTGTTCTCCAGCAACCGCCGGAGCCCATCGCGCGTATGCTTCTCGTCATCGACGATGAGGATGGTGGGTTGAAGATTCATTGAGCGATGCGGGACGCTAGATGCTAGATGCTAACTTTTCATCCAGGATCAAGTATCCACATCTGCGGTGTTGCAATGACGAAGCACGAATGACGAAGGAGGAAACAAGCACGAAGGCCAGATGACAAAGAAAATAGTACAAGTCGTCACCATTTGATCATTCATCATTCCTTGGAGCTTCATAATTCGGATTTTGTCATTCAAAGTTGGCGTCCTCTTCGAAGTGCGCACAGATGAACCATGGTCAAAAGAAAATAGCGATGTAGGGGAAATGATGTATCATCGCGCCATGCACTGCCGAACGCTTGCTGGGTTTGTGTTGGCCCTTCTCCTGGCTGGAGCGATCCCGAACGCGTTCGGGGCTGAATTGACCGGTTCTGTCAATCCCAATGAAGCTTGGCGACTGGCGAGCGGAAATGGTGATATCGCCATCTACAGCCGCCCGCACCCGGGGTCACCGCTAAACGAGTTCAAGGCGATCGGCGCGATTGATGCGCCCACTTATGCCGTTCACGCGGTGATTGATGACTTCCTAAATTATCCAAAGTTTATGCCTTGCACGACCGAGTGCCGACTGATCAAACGTGAGGACGATTCAATCGTTGGGTACCAGCGGCTCTCGCCAAAAATTTGCGCGGACCGCGATTACACGCTGCGCGTCTGGAAGAAAGCGTGGCCTGCCTCCGATGGTTTCGTTTTTATGAGCTATTGGACGACGGCTAATGAACTCGGACCGTCAGAAAAGAAAGGCATAGTGCGCGTAAAAATTTGCAACGGCGGATGGCTGCTCGAGCCCGATGGCGCGACCAAAACGCGCGCGAGTTACTCCGTTTACACCGACGCTGGCGGAATGATTCCGGCATTCATCGCCAATCGCACCAGCCAGGTGGGAATAAGCAGGCTCTTCGCAGCGATCCGCAAGCAGGTCAAAAATCCAAAATATGCCGCCCGCCAATTCTAGAATCTGTAGGGGACGCTGGTAGCGTCCCAACGAAAATGGGAAGCTGCCAGCTTCCCCTCCAGCAGCTTTGCGGTTACAATGTCGTTCTTTGAGGATGGGTGACAGAGTGGTTGATTGTGCACGCCTGGAGAGCGTGTGTGCCAAATGGTATCGCGGGGTTCGAATTCCCCCATCCGCCAGCCTTCGATTGGAGTGAAGCGCAAGCGAAAGGCTGCCACGCCGGAGTGCAACGAAGGCGGGCTCAACGCTTCAACGATCGGGGTCTCGCTCAAAGCCTACCGGTTGGCGGGCCATTGATCTCTTGCTCTTATAATCGCGCTCTTGCTCGCCCCGATTAACTTTCGCGCCTCTCAATTACCTGCAGCTCCTGCCGCAGCTTGACCATGCTGCCGTTAGGCAGGACGCCGCGGAAATTCACGCTTGGATAAATCATGCAGTCGCGGCCGATGACCGAGCCTGGGTTAATCACAGCGTTGCAACCGATTTCCGTCCGATCGCCGACGATCGCGCCAAATTTTCTGAGCCCGGTGGGGATGTTGCCATCAGGTGTCACGACCGCGATTTCGCTATGATCGAGTTTCACATTTGAAAGAATCACGCCCGCGCCGAGGTGAGCGTGATGACCGAGGATGGAGTCGCCCACGTAATTAAAATGCGGCACCTGCACGGCGTCGAACAGAATGCAATTTTTGAATTCGCACGAGTTCCCCATCACCACGCCATTGCCGACGATCACGTTTTCCCGCACGTAACAGCCACTGCGGATCCGACAATTCTCGCCGATCCATGCCGGTCCTTTTAACACAGCGCTCTGCTCGATAACCGTTCCTCTGCCGACGAAAACATGATTACTGATGAACGGTTTGCCCATCAGCTCACCCAACACCACGGGCTTCAAACGGAATTGCAGGTAACTCGCAATCTGTTTGAGCGCGTCCCAAACGTGAGTCTGATTCTCAAACAATTTCGGATGTGCCGTGTGTTCGAGGTCAAGAAAATCGGCGGGCGCAAACATTTTCAGGCTCAAGATGACGAATCGCCCCGACCGTTGCGAGCGCATTTTTCGGGTAGCGCGCGTCTCGCATGCTGGCGATGGCGTCCTCGCTGTCGCGAGCTTTTTCTAGTGCAGCAATTCAAGATCGAATCTGACAAAAGGAAAGTTCGTTTCGGCGCGACGCCGAAACCAGCACGTGAGACGCGTGCGCTACCCAGAGCTCGCTGCGCCGTGTCGCGTGAGCTTCGGACCATCTTTCGTGTCGCGCACTTCCCAGCCGAACGCGGAGATTCGATCGCGCAGTTGATCGCTTCGTTTCCAATTCTTTTCGCGTCTTGCGTTCTCGCGCTCTTCTGCGAGCTCCGCCACTTCCGCTGGCACCACGACTTCGATTTCAGTTTCGAGGTCAAGAACAGTATTGATTCGTTTCCACCAATCCAGCCATGCGCTTGCCGAAGCAGCATCCAGTTTGTTTTCATCCATTGCGCGATTCGTTTCGCGAATTGATTCAAACAAAAATCCGAGCGCTGCGGAAATGTTCAGATCGTCATCGAGCGCCTCTTCAAATTGTATGGCAGGGTCGGCGCGCTGCGCCGATCGGACGCCCCGGCGAGGCGTCCCTACCAGCTTCTGCAAGCGTTCCAGCCACTCATCAATTCGGCCTAACGACTCGCGCGCTTCATTCATTCCCTCCCAGGTGAAATTGAGCGGCACGCGATAGTGCACTCGCATCAGCGCGTAACGGAGCTCGCGGCCGGTATAACCTTTAGCCAGAATGTCAGGCACGGAGTAAAAATTGCCTAACGACTTCGCCATTTTCTGTCCATCGACGAGCAGATGCGCGCAATGCAACCAGTAGCGCACGAATTTTTTTCCAGTGACGCCTTCGCTCTGCGCGATCTCCGCCTCGTGATGCGGGAAAATGTTATCGACACCACCACAGTGGATGTCGATCTGGTCGCCTAACAACGCCGTCGCCATCGCGCTGCATTCAATGTGCCAGCCGGGGCGACCGGGTCCCCACGGCGAATCCCATTTCACATCGCCATCTTCTTCATCCCACGCTTTCCAGAGCGCGAAATCGCCGATGTGTTCCTTGTCGTATTCGTCGTGTTTCACCCGCCCGGTTGATTGCAATTGGGCGAGATCAAAGTGCGCAAGCTTTCCGTAGTTGGGGAATTCATTGATGCGAAAATAAACTGACTTGTCGTCCGCCTGATAAGCGAGCCCGCGCGAAATGAGCATCGCGATCATCTGGATCATCCTGTCGATGTAACGGTGATCCGTAGCGGCGGGAAATTCATTCGCGCGTTTGATCCGCAATATCTCGACATCTTCGAAGAACGCTTCTTTGAATTGCGCGGTAAATTTTGCCAGCGGCACCTTTGCCTCGCGTGCGCCGCGGATCGTTTTGTCATCCACGTCGGTGATGTTCATAACGCGATGCACCTTGTAACCGCGCAGTTCGAGATGACGCTGAAGCAAATCTTCGAAGATATAGGCGCGGAAATTTCCAATGTGCGCGCGGCTGTAAACGGTCGGTCCGCAAGTGTAGATGCCGATTCTGCGCGCGGCTGGATCGCGCGGTTCGAATTCTTCGAGTTCGCGCGAGTAAGTGTTAAAGAAACGCAGCGCCATACGTTTTATGGTAGCGGCGGTTCACTGAACCGCCATGGCGATTGAGGTCAATCGCAGCTACCCTTTTATCTCCACCATTGCCACGGCCATCGCGGCGATGCCTTCACTGCGGCCGATCGCACCGAGGCTTTCGTTTGTTGTCGCTTTAATGCCAATGCGCGACTCGTCCACGCCGATCGCTTCTGCGATTTTCTTTCGCATCGCCGGAATGTGCGGCGCAAGTTTTGGTGCCTCGGTGATAATGCTTGCATCGACGTTGATCACGCGCGCTTTTTTATCGGCAAGCAATTTGGTCACGCGCTTCAAAATCTCGAGACTGCTCATGCCGCGAATTGATTCATCCGTGTTTGAAAAATGTTGACCGATGTCGCCTGCTGCGATCGCACCGAGCAGAGCATCCGCGATAGCGTGCGACAAAACGTCGGCGTCTGAGTGTCCTTCCAACCCGCACGAGTGTGCGATCTCGACGCCGCCGAGAATCAGTTTTCGTCCCTGCGCGAGCCGATGCACGTCGTAGCCGATTCCACATCGAATCATCCGATCAGAGTTTCAAATCGATAACGCCGTTGGTCGCGACAATGCTGTATTTGTCCTTCATGTCCGGGCGCGGCCGAAGATCGACAGTTCCGCCGGCGTTTTCAATCAATAGCCAGCCTGCGGCAATGTCCCACAAACTGATTCCCCGTTCAATGTACGCATCGAAACGTCCGCATGCGACGTAAGCCATGTCGAGCGCGGCGCTGCCGAGCACGCGGCATTTGCGGACGTGATGAATCATTTGCTGAAGCAGAGGAAAATTCGAATCGATCATCTCACTCGTCTTTGAAAGGCCCACTGAGATCACAGCTTCAGACAAATCGGCGCGGTCGCTCACATGAAATGGGCGGCAATTTAATTTGGGAATCTCGCCTTTTTGTCCTGACCACATTTCATCACGGATCGGATCGTAGATAACGCCGACCATGATCTCGTTCCGCAGACGCAATGCGATCGAAACGCAAAAATGCGGAATGCCGTAGAAATAATTCACCGTGCCATCGAGCGGATCGACTACCCATTGATGCTCGCTGGATTGATCGCCGACAACTCCTTCTTCTCCGTAAAGCGCGTGGCCCGGAAATTCTTCGAGAAGCAGTTTGGCGATTAACTCCTGCGCTGAGACATCGATTTCCAGTTTGAGATCGTGCGCTTGAACAGAATTAACCCGCAGCACAGAATGCTTCTGGGGTTGAAAATTTTTACGAAGCAGCTCGCCGGCAACGCGTGCAGCGTTTTCCGCCGTCTCGAGATAGTGCTTCATGATAAGACTACCTCGCACGGAGGGCACGGAGTGCGCAACGGAAATCGAAGTGGCGCAGGCAGGATTGCTTGGATCGCAAAAAAAACCGGGAGGAAAATAAATTCTCCTCCCGGGTTGAAGTTAGGGGTTGTGACCCTGAAGGAATTCAGGGTCGTTATCAAGCGTTGGGCTTAGTGCCTTTTTCTCTTCGCTGATTTTTTCTTTGCTGCTTTCTTTTTCTTTGCCATCGACTAACTCCCCCCTTTCAATCCGCTGCGTGCGGAGGTTCGTGAAGAGTTGGGAATGAACTTCACTTAATTGCGTTCAGTAATCGTCACATTTTTTTTGTCAAACATTTTTCTCGCGAATTTTGCCAATTTTTTTTCGAGCTCGCGCGCGATAATTTTTTTTGGAGCGCGCGAAATTTTCTCGCTTTCGCCGGTACGAAAGAAAAGTGTGACTTCATTTTCGTCGCTTTCCATTCCCGAAGTTGCGCTGCTAACGTCGTTGGCCACGATGACGTCGCAATTTTTTGCGCGCAGTTTTTTTTGCGCGTTTTCTTCTATGTCATTCGTATCCGCGGCGAAGCCAACAACGAGGAATTGTCGGTTTTTCCGTGGCAGGGATGTGAGAATATCGCGCGTGGGAACCAGATCGAGCGCGAGATGTTCGTTGTTCTTTTTAATTTTCGTCGGAGAAACCGTTTGCGGTTTGTAATCGGCGACTGCGGCGCACATCACGAGAACATCGCATTCGTGAACATGTCGATGAACCGCTTCAAACATTTCATCGCTGGTCAAGATCTGTACGAACTGTGCGCCGCGCGGCGGATGGAGATTCACCGGGCCGGAAATCAAAGTGACGTCATGTCCGGCTGCGAGCGCGGCCTCGGCGATGGCGTAGCCCATTTTTCCCGAAGAGCGATTGGAGATGTAACGGATCGGATCAATCGGCTCGCGCGTCGGGCCGGCCGTGACGAGAAATCTCACGCGATCAAATTCTCCTGGCGCGCGAGGAGGAACTCGGCGCGAAATGCGATGTCGTTCACTTTCCAAAGCCGGCCAAGGCCTTCGTAACCGCACGCCAGCATTCCTTCTTCCGGTCCGATAAATTCGACACCGCGCGCTTTGAGTTTTTCAATGTTCTCCTGGGTCGTCGGATGCTGCCACATTTTTCCATTCATGGCGGGCGCGATCAGAATCGGCGCGCGCGTGGCGAGCGCGATAGCGGCGAGCGGGTGACCAGCGAGACCGTGCGCAAGTTCGGCGATGATGTGCGCGGTCGCGGGCGCGATGAGGAGCAGGTTCGCGCGATCAGCTAGGTCGATGTGACCAGGTCGCCAGTTTTCTTTTTCATCGTAGAAGCTCGTCGTCACCGGATTTTTAGAAAGCGTCTGCAACGTGAGCGGCGGAATGAATTCGGTCGCGTCCTTTGTCATGACAACAAACACTTCGTGGCCTTGTTTGACGAGGAGACTGGCGAGCTCGGCAGATTTATACGCGGCGATCGATCCCGTGACGCCGAGCACGACCGATTTTTTTCCAGCCGAAATGCGCACCACTTTTCGTGCGCTGATTTTTTCGCGCCTGCGCTTGAAATTTTTTTCCATCTAAGATTGAAGTTAATCGTGAATAGTTTGCCCATCACTTCGGCCGTAAACGCCGGGTCAAATAACTCTCTGCAGCCATGATGTGGCGGAATTTTTCCAGATCTTCTTCGACCGAACCGCTGATAATAGTGTAGCGGTAATCGCGCCATAATTCCATTTCTCGCACGGCGGTGGCGAGACGCGACTCGATCTGCTGCGCGGTTTCGGTGCCGCGCTTCGTCAAGCGGCGGCGCAATTCCTCCAGATCGGGCGGCATGATAAAAACATCCGTCAGGGACTGGCGAATTATCGGATCATCGCAATTACGGATGGTGGCGGCGCCTTGTGTGTCAATGTCGATCAACACATCCACGCCTTTCTGCAAATTGGTCAGCACCGGTCCGCGCAATGTTCCATAATAATCTCCGTGCACCTGCGCGTGCTCCAGAAAATCGCCGACTTGGACTTTGGCGCGGAAATCTGCATCTGAAAGAAATTGATAATCTTCGCCGTCAACTTCACCGCTGCGTGGCGCTCGCGTCGTGCAGGAGACGGAATAGAAAAGATTGGGAGTTAGGAGCGCTTCGACCAGGGTGGTCTTGCCCGCGCCCGATGGCGCGGAGATGACGAAGAGAATTCCGTGGCGGCTGAACTGTTTACTCAAGGTTTTGAACTTGCTCCCGCACCTTCTCCAGTTCGGCTTTGCAGGCGATGATGCGTTGTGAAATGGCGGCATCATTCGCTTTTGCACCGAGCGTGTTGAGTTCACGAAAAATTTCCTGAGTGATGAATTCCAATGTGCGCCCGACCGGCTCTTTGCTGCGCAAATGATGAGCGAATTGAGAGAGGTGACTCTCGAGGCGCGTCAACTCCTCCGACACGTCGGCGCGATCGGCAAAGAAGGAAATTTCCTTGAGCACGCGTTCATCGTCGCTGGCGATCGGCAGCCCAGTTTTTTGAATCCGATCAAGGAGCGCGGCGCGATATCGTTTCACCACATCGGGATGAAGCGCGCGAACTTCCTTGAGTTTTTTCCGGATCGCTTTGAGACGATGAATCAAATCCTTCGCCAGATGTTTGCCTTCGCGCTCCCGCATTTTGATTAAATCGGCGAGTGCGGCGCGCAGCGCCCGTTCGATTGCCGGCCATGCTTCTTCCGCGTTCACGGCTTCTTCCGGGAACCGCATCACGCCGGGCGCTTGCAGGATTGTGCTGATGGTGATCTCGCCCGGCGCGTTTAATTCTTTTTGCAATGCGCGCATGGCTTCATGGTACGAACGAGCGAGTTCTTTATTGAGGGCCAGGTTGCGCGCGCCGTTTGCGCCGCTGTGAAGCGTGATGGTAGCATTGGTTCGGCCGCGCGAAATGTTTTCATTTATCGTCTGGCGGATGCGCGGTTCGAGCTCGGCCAGATCGCGCGGGAGATTGATCACGATATCGCTCTGCTTCCGGTTAACTGAATTAAGCTCAACAGTAAATTTCGTCCCGGCGTAATCGGTCTCGGCGCGACCGTATCCAGTCATGCTTCGCATATCTCGCTGCAAGAGCTTATCGCAGAGAAACACACAGCGATCAACGCTCAACCCTCAACGTTCAATTCGTTCGATGACATTGTATCCATGAGTGGCAAACCGCGGTGGAATCCGCGCGCGAACATTTGCAAGTCGGCTTCTGGGATTACGCGCGCTTCGGTATCCCCATCACGATTTTGACCATTGTTGCCGGCGTGATCGTATTGATGTTGCTTCGTTGAGAAGGTATCGCATCGCCCTTCGGTGTGGGGAAGGGATCGGGATCGAGTCGAGTGAATCGATTCTAATCCAGCGCTGCGAATGTTTGTTCGCCACGGCGAATCCGTCCTTGGGCGGATCGATCTTTCGCCAGCGTTGCGCGTAAACGTTCAGCGCAACACGATGATTTGTGAACGGAAAAATCGATTTGTAGATCGGCGGCCGATTTATCGGTCTGGTTTGGAGCCGTGGCAAGATCCACATTCCGCGCCAGCGACTGCCGGCTTTCTGAAGCAAAATCCGGCCCGATCTAACAATGAGCGCATGATTTTCGGTCAATCGTTCCATTCGAGAGCCCTTTTTCTTTATCGGGAGCATTTCCGGATTTTTGGCGCGGCAAAATTTTTTAACCGGACAGACCGCGCATTTCGGCCGCGGCAAACAAATCACAGCGCCCAGATCGATGAGTGCGGAATTGTAACCGCGGGTGGAACTTCTCGGTATCAAGGAAGCCGCGTGATTCCACAAGGCTGCGCGACCAGTGGTTTGGTCGATCGGCGTTTGCAAATTGAAGAGCCGCGCCAAAACGCGCGCAGTATTCGCTTCGACAATCGGTACTGGTTGATCAAACGCGAAGCTGGCAATAGCGTGCGCCGTATATTTTCCCACTCCCGGGAGCTGCTGCATTTGCTCGATTGCTCGCGGAAGACGTGTGCCATGTTGATCTAGCGCGGCTTTCGCCGTGGCGTGAAGGTTTCGCGAGCGAGCGTAGTAGCCCAGGCCTTGCCACGCGTGGAGGACGTCTTCTTCGGAAGCGCGGGCGAGTGTGGCCAAATCGGGGAACCGGCGCAGCCACTGACTGTAATAAGGGATCACGGTGGCAACCTGAGTTTGCTGGAGCATGAACTCAGAAACGAGGATGGCGTAAGGGTCGCGCGTGCGACGCCATGGCAGGTCGCGGCCGTTTTTGCGAAACCACCTGATCAGGGCGCGACGGAACTCAGCTTTTGGAAAGGCCACAGATGGACACGGATTAACACAGATGAATGACAATGTCTCGCCAGTTAATTCGGCATGCATGCAAACAGTGTTCCATCTGTGTTAATCTGTGGCTGAATGAATTCGTACACCCATCCGCTCACGAATGAACAGGCGGCAAAGCTTCGAGCGTTGCTCAAAGAGCTCGGATTCGAATTTTCGCCGAAGGAATACACGCTGTTTTTCGCGCGGAAAAACAAGTTGAGCGTGGCGGTTTATGAGAAGGGGCCGAAGGTACTAGTCCAAGGCAAGGGCGTGGGAGAATTCGTTCAATTTGAGCTGGAGCCCAAGATTCTCGGTGAAGCAAAACTGGGCTACGAAGAAGTGCATTTGCCGGAAATGTTCGAGCCGCACTTCGGCGTGGACGAGAGCGGGAAAGGAGATTTTTTCGGACCGCTGGTGATTTCCGGTGTGTATGTCGATCGTGGAATTGCCCACAACCTTCTCGATGCAGGTGTACAGGACAGCAAGCGAATCGGCTCAGATGCGCGGATTCGGGCGCTGGCTCAAGTCATTCGCAAAACGCCCGGCGGTTTGGTCGAGACGGTGCTCATCGGTCCACGGCGGTACAACGAGCTTTACGAAAAGTTCGGCAATTTGAACAAACTGCTCGGATGGGGACATGCGCGCGTGATCGAAAATCTGCTGAAGAAAAAACCCGACTGTCCGCGGTCGTTGTCGGATCAGTTCGCCGATGCGCGGGTGATCGAGCAATCGCTGTTGCGGCACGGGCGCAAGATCGACATCGAACAACGACTGCGAGCGGAATCGGATATCGCGGTGGCGGCGGCATCGATTCTGGCGCGCGAAGCTTTTATCAATTGGCTGGAGCGCCGCGGAAGGGAGCTGGGATTGCGACTTGAGCGAGGCGTGTCTGCGAACGTAAAAGAAACCGCGAAAAAGCTGGCCCAAATCAATGGATCGCAGGCACTGCGCGAGGTCGCCAAAGTGCATTTCCGCACGGCGCACGAGATTGCGCCAAATGATTATCCGGCCCCGCCGCCCCGCGAGAATTGGCGAAGGTGAGCCTGCACAGCAAAAACAGTCACACCATCTTGCGCTTCTGGCCGAAGACGTTAGCCGCTAAAAAATGATTCTTTTGTGCTTAATTTGGCCACCGCTACGGCAACGCGGAGCGAATAGTAAATAGATATGGCTAAGTTAACCAAGCGCGACATCGTTGTGTCGATCAGCAATCAAACCGGGATGGTCCAGCATCAGGTCTTCGACGTAGTCCAGCGGACGCTCGATAAAATCACCGAAAGTTTAGCCAACAATATTCCTGTTGAGCTACGCAATTTCGGCGTGTTCCAACCTAAGCTGACGAAGGCGCGGGTTGGCCGAAATCCAAATCAGCCCGGCAGCAGTTTTGTGATTCCACCGCGGGCGACAGTGAAATTTAAAGCGGGCAAGGTCATGCGCCAGCGCGTGGAAAAGCTTTCGCGCGAATTGAAAGAAGCCTCTGAGCGCAAGAACAAGGCGGCAGCGGACGGCAGCGGCTAGCGTTCGTGTCTGGAGTGCCCGAACAAGTTCGCGCGAATATAGCGCGGAGATCGCAAGCGAGACGCATGTGCTACTGTGACGACGTGTCGCCGCAGTCCAAATTATTACGCGAGCAAGTTTTGAATTGCTTTTTCCAGCTGTTCGAAGTTGATCGGTTTCGTGAGGTGCTCGGAGAAACCGGCGTCGCGAGCTTCGTTCACGTCTTGTTCGGTTCCAAAACCACTGAGCGCAATTCCGGGCAACGGTTTGGTGCTGCGCACTTCACGCATTAAATCGTAGCCGCTGCGATCCGGCAACCCGATATCGCTGATGAGCAGATCGAAATCCTCGCTGCGCACCTTTTCCGCGGCCTGCTCGGCCGAATACGCCACGGTAATTTCGTAGCCGCGGCGCTCCAGCATCCGTTTCATCCCGATGCAAGTATCCTGGTGATCATCCACTATAAGGACGCGCCGATGCCGCGGCAGGGCAGCGCCTCTTTCTAGCTTGCCAGCGTGACCTTCCCCGGCCCGTTCGCCATCGCCACCTGCCGGAGTTGATACCGTCTTCAATTCCACCGAAAATGTGGCGCCTCGATCTTTGCCGGCGCTCTCGACGCGGATTTGCCCGCCGTGCGCATCGATCAGCGCCTGCGAAATCGCCAACCCGAGCCCAAGGCCTCCGAAACGGCGAGTGATTGAAATCTGTCCCTGCTCGAAAGCGTTGAAGATTTTGTCGATCTTTTCCGGCTCAATGCCGATTCCCGTATCCGTGATCCTGATCAGAATTCTTTCCGGAGCGGGATTGAGGGTCTCGATAATGGTGCGGCCTTTCTCCGGCGTAAATTTCACGCCGTTCTTGATCAGATTCCAAAAGACTTGCTGCAGACGCGCGGGATCGCCTTCCACGTAACTGTCCGCGGCGCGCAGACGGAATTCTACTTCCAAGGACTTTGCTGCAATGTCCTCCCGGCAAATTTCGTAAGCGCGGTGGAGGATTTCGTGCACGCAAACGGTCTCGAAACTCAACTGGAGTTTGCCTTTTGCGATGCGGGTGACATCGAGCAGATCGTCAATCAAACGCGCTTCCAACTCGACGTTGCGCCGGATGACTTCGAGGGCCTCTCGGACTTGCGCCGAATCGGGCACGTTCGCTTCCAGCTCGCCGACCATCGCAATCACCGGCGAAAGGGGATTGCGCAACTCATGTGAGAGCAACGCCAGGAACTGGTCCTTTGCGGCATTAGCGCCGATGAGTTCCTGACGCAGCCTGACGTCGCGCGTTTTGTCTTCGACGAGATAAAGCACGCCTTGAATCCTTTCGTGCGGGCCTTGCAGCCGGAGCAGGTTGATGTCTAAAAAATGCGTCATACCGCTTTTGTCTTTCAACGGATGCTCGACGAGCTGAAAGGGCGTTCCAAAAGAGAGCACTCTGTCGATTGCCGTCCGGGGTGCGATTTTCACGTCGTCGTAAGTGGCTTCGGTGATTTCTTGGCCGGGCGGCAAATCTCCAAAACGCTGCGCCATCTGCGCGAACGCATCGTTTGCCTGGCGAAAACGGCGCGACGTCGGATCAACGAAGGCAATACCGCTGGGCATGTTGGCCAGGATTTTTTCATTGAAGATGACCTCGCGCTCGATGCGTCGCGTGGATTCCAACTGGCGCTGGTAAAACCGGCTGCCAAGCCACGCAACCACAGCCGTGAGAACGATTAGCCAGGCCGCCAATACAGTCATTCGCCCGAGGAGATCGTGGACCGGTTTGTAGGCGAGACTTTTCGGCTGCTCCACTACCGCGACCCAACCGGTGGGCTCGATCGGACTGAAAGAATAGAGGTTCCCGTGCTCCTCGAAATGCCCGATCTTGTTTTGGCGGATCTCCTTGATCAACACGCCACCTTCGGGGGAGGTCGCGCTGGGGTTTGGCTTAAAATCATTCGCGAAAAGCGCAACGCCGTTTTGATCGAGCACCTCGAACAGGAACCGATCGGAGAATTCGATCGTGGACAAGCGTCGGCCAATTCTTTCCACGAGGACCGAGTCACCAATGTAGCCGAGGATCGTCCGGTCGGGCGTGCGCACTGCGGCCACGATATCGGTGACCAGACGCTTGTCAGACAGTCGTGGATGCACTGGCGAAACAACTGCTTCGTCCGAAGCGGCGGCTTGCTCGCGCCAGTGACTGGCCCCGAAGTCCTTACCGATCATCTCTGGCGCGGTCGGGATTGATGCAATCAAGGTGCCATCCGGTGCAGTGAAAAACATTCCGTCGATATTCGGGTGCGAATAAAATGCTGAGCTGAGCCATGCCTGTGGGGCCGGCGTGGGATTCGGCGCGCTCAGAATTTTCGCAACTTCGGGAAGCGTCTGATAATAATTAATGATGCCACTGCTGCGGCTCAAATCGTGACCGACCAGATGGCCCACCAGTTGGATCAAGGTTTGCCGGTCCCGCAGGATTCGCGATTCGAGAGTGTCGCGCAAAATCGTGTAAGAAACGATCAGCGTTAAGATGGAGGGAATCCATCCCGCAAGAAGGATCGGGAAGACGATCTTAAACCCTTCGAAACGATGTTGCCTTCGTTTCTCAAATGTGCCTCGCAATTGCATTTCCCGTGGCTGCGAAAAATTGGCTTCTCATCCTTAACCGGCTCAGTGCTTCAGGCAAGGCGAATGTGGCCGTTCCGCTTAGTCGCTTTCGCGAATCGCCAGGTTTAGCTCACGCGCTCGGGTGCGGATTGCTTTTACATCGTCCAGTTTGAATCCCGCCTCCGCTGCTTTGCTGAGAGAAACGCTAATGGCGCTTACGCCAGCCCGAATTTTTTCAAAGAACGGTGTGCGGGCCTGCGCTGGCGGCAGCGTCTTCAATTCTCCGACGAAGTAATCGACCAAGTCCTGTTGCGCGAGAACGTTTGCCCGTTGCGGTGAGAAATTTAATTCGATTGCCGCCGCGCTGATCTCCAATCCGCGCAACCAGCCGCCGAGGCTGATTAAGTGCGCCATTTTCTGATCGCGCAGCTCGATCATCGCCTGCTCAACGTCAACTTGCGTGGCGATAAGTTCCTTGCGTACAGCGAGCCACTTGCCTCGGCGCGCCAGATCCGTCAGACTCGCACTATGGCGGGTCACCCGATCGGCGACTCCCAGCCCACGCGCTTCTCTCAATAATACACGCCCTAGATCATCGACTGCGCTCTTTCTCGCCGCTTCGACAACCAAAAATCCATCGGCCACCAATCCTCCAAAGATCAGCCCCTTTTGCTCGCGACTGGCGGGACTTGCTTTGGGAAATTCTCGTTGCAATTGCTCGAACGGCAATGGTCTTAGCGCATCGAGCTGCTGGAAAATGCGCTCGATGGATGGTGCCGTGTAAATGTTCACGCCCAGCTCCTCGCGCTCGTATTTTTCCGGCGTAAGCGGTTCTTCTTGACCGATCAACGGGATTGCGAGATTGGCCGCCACGGCACACAAGATCGACAATGAGCGGAGCAATCGCCTTCGTGGTGCCGGCTTCATAGGCGTTAGTCGCGGTGGGAGCGGCATTTTTACAGGCAAAGGTACGAATTTTTTGATTTGACGCACCGGTTGGAAATTGCATGATGTCGCCCTTGCTGCCTTAACAATTCGCAGCAAGGCGGAAACTGCCATGCACGGAAGCCTCGGACACATTATCTGGACGGTCTGCTACCTGGGCGTGCTGATTGGGTTGTCGGCTTATGGCATTCATCGCTATTTCATCATCTATCTATTTTTGAAAAACAGAAAGCGCGGCCCGGTGCCGGCCCGGTATTTTGAGCAGCTGCCAAAGGTGACCGTGCAGTTGCCGATCTTCAACGAAATCTATGTGGTCGAACGCCTGCTGCGCTCGGTCAGCCAGTTGGACTATCCGCGGGAGCTTCTTCAGATCCAGGTACTGGACGATTCCACGGATGAAACGTGCGAGGTCGTTGCCGCGTGTGCAGAGGAACTGCGCCAGAAAGGTTTCAATGTTCAACGCATTCATCGTGTCGATCGCACCGGTTTCAAAGCCGGCGCGCTGGCGGCGGGGTTGGAGGCGGCACAGGGCGAGTTTATGTGCATTTTGGATGCGGATTTTGTGCCGCAGCCGGACTTGCTAAAGCGTACCGTCCACTTCTTTACCGATCCGAAAGTCGGAATGATTCAGACGCGATGGGGGCATTTGAATCGCGGTTATTCACTGCTGACGCGAATGCAGGCGATTTTTCTGGATGGACATCTTTTGCTGGAGCAAACCGCGCGCAGCAGAAGCGGCCGATTTTTCAACTTCAATGGAACCGCTGGGCTGTGGCGACGCTCTTGTATTGAAAGCAGCGGCGGCTGGCAGCACGACACGCTATGTGAAGATCTCGATCTAAGCTATCGCGCTCAGCTCGCCGGCTGGAAGTTTATTTATCTTTCCGATGTTGTTACGCCGGCGGAATTGCCGGTAGATATGAACGGTTTCAAGTCTCAACAGCATCGCTGGACCAAGGGTTCGATCCAAACGTGCAAGAAATTGTTGCCCACAATCTGGGCCAGCCGGCTCCCATTGTGGATCAAACTTGAGGCCACGGCGCATTTGATGTCGAACTTCGCCTATTTGCTGCTGGCCTTTCTCTGCGTCCTTTTGCATCCCTCCTCCGGCGCCCCTGCGGGAGGCTGGCTGCGCACATTGCTCATCGACGTTCCTGTTTTCCTCGCGGCATCGGTCTCGGTGGCGGTTTTTTATATTGGGGCGCAGCGGGAGCTGCATCCGCGCACATGGATTAAGGAAATTCTTTATCTGCCGTGTTTGCTAGCTCTTGGGATTGGCCTTTCCCTTAATAATGCGCGGGCTGTGGTGGAAGCGCTGATCAATCACAAATCCGATTTCACACGCACGCCCAAGTACGGCATTGAACGCAAATCGCAATCGTGGCGCAGTTGCAGGTACCGCCCCGTCAAGCCGATGCTCCCGTTGGCGGAATTGGGCTTTGCGATTTATTTCACCTACTTCCTCTGGTTCGCAATCACGCATGGCCAGTTCCTGTCTGTGCCGTTCCTGCTCATGTTCCAATGTGGTTTCTTCTATGTCTTTCTCGCCTCGCTCGCGAGCCGTTGGCCAAAAATTACTTTTGGCGGCTCACGCGCCGCCGCTGCAATTCCTGCGTGACAAAACCCAAATTATCGGCTAAGAAGTTGCGCATGTTTCGGCCATTGGCTGTGATTTTCAGTCTGGTTTCGATCGCGCCGGCATTTTCTGCCACACAGCTCGATACATCGCCTCGGCTTATAATCAGTATCCGCGACCAGAAGCTGATGCTTCTGGAGAATGGGGGGAGAGTGGCAACTTACCCGGTTTCAACGTCCAAGTACGGCCTAGGGGATTTTCGAGGGAGAATGACGACGCCGCTCGGCTACCTTATGGTCGCGCAAAAAATCGGCGACTACGCGCCAGTCGGCGCCGTCTTCCACAATCGGCGGTTGACCGGCGAAATTCTCCAACCAAATGCTCCTGGCCGCGATCCGGTGACTACGCGGATCATTTGGTTGAGCGGACTTGAAACCCAAAACGCGCAGGCTTTTCACCGCTGCATCTACATCCACGGCACGCCGGAAGAAAAGACAATCGGGCGTCCGGCGAGCTACGGTTGCATCAGAATGAAAGCCGCCGACATTGCCGTGCTTTATGGTCAAGTTCCACTGGGGGCGCTGGTGCAAATCATTCCCGATCGATTGCCCAAGGTTCCAAAAGCGCGTCCGATGCCGACTAGTAATACGTTGGTTGTGCAGAATGAAAAACCGAACAGTCAGGAGCGACCTGAGCCTGCATCGACTTCAGGCACGCTCAGCGCCGAGCAAATGCGAATGGCGGGAGCGCTTGCTGCAGAACGACGAAAAGCGCAGGAGCGTAAGGGCGCACCGGTGCTGAACAAGGGCACGGTGGCCGCTCAAAATATTCCGCGCGCGTAACGGTCGCGCCCGTGCATTCGGGTGCGCTCTCTTTCGGAGTTGACAATCGCGATTGCGTCGCCAGCATCCACGTCCGCGAAGTTTTAACTTAACCATGGCCAATACGAGATCAGCCGCCAAACGCGCTCGCCAGACCTTGAAACGATCGGTACGTAATCGCAGCGTCGTCACTCGACTGCGCACAATGCAGAGGCAGGTGCATTCTTCAGAAAGACCGAGCGCAGATCAAATCCGCGCCGCGATCGCGGCGGTCGACAAAGCCGCCAAGCGTGGGATCATTCATCGAAACGCCGCCGATCGGCGCAAAGCACGGTTAAATAGAGTACTGACGGCGGCGAAATAATCCGTTGCAGCCGCTTTCCTGTTGAGCAGCGCGGAGTCGAGGTGCTTGCAGTGCGTGCACCGGGCGCGTCTCATAGAGACTCGACTACAGTAAATGCCCTTTGCATATCTCGCCGGCCGGATAGATTCTGTAGAATGATTCCCGCTCTTCTTCTCGTTTTTTCGGCTGTCGTTTATCGGGTGACGACGGGACTCTTGATTCATTCTGGCGCGAGCTGGCTTTCGAACTTCGCGCCGTTGGCAGCAATCGCGCTCTGCAGCGCCGCGTACCTCCCAAAGAAATATAAGTTCTCAGTACCGTTGGTGACGCTGTTTATTTCGGATGCGGTGATTAATTTTCGCTACGGCGCGCCGCTGATCGATCCGCAGATTCTCGTCCGATATGCGGCGCTCGCGGTCGTCGGATGCATTGGAGTTCTCTTGCAGAATCGGGTATCGCTGAAGACACTGTTACCGGCTTCCGTTGTTGGATCGACAATTTTCTACGCAGTCACCAACGCGTTTTCCTGGTTGAGCGATCCGGGTTACACGAAAAATTTCGCAGGACTCGTTCAATCGCTCACGGTGGGATTGCCTCAATACAGCGCGACGCCCAGCTGGATGTTTTTCCGCAATTCGCTCGTCAGCGATCTTGTTTTCACTTTGCTGTTTGTTGTTTGCATGAATGTGGGGCGAAGCACGGAGAGATCGCGAGCCCGCGCCGCGCGGTTCCGTCCCGCCGCTGCGGGATGACCGCCATGCAGCCGGGAGAGCAGCGCGACGAGGTCGAGATGCTCTCGCTGATGCTGTTGATCCGGCGTTTCGAGGAGCGCGCCAGTCAGCAGTATCAAGCGCAGAAGATCGGCGGATTTTGTCATCTTTACATCGGTCAGGAAGCAGTGGTGAGCGGCGCAGTGGCTGCGGTGCGCGACGACGACTACATCATCACCGCTTATCGTGATCACGCTCACGCGCTGGCGCGCGGTACTAGCGCGAACGCCTGCATGGCTGAGCTTTTTGGGAAAGAGACCGGCTGCTCGCGGGGCCTCGGCGGCTCGATGCATTTTTTCGACCGGAAAAATCACATGTATGGCGGTCACGCGATCGTCGGCGCGCACGTTCCGCTGGCCGTGGGGATGGCCTTTGCCACGAAGTACCGTGCCGAAGATCGTGTGACCCTTTGCTTCTTCGGCGACGGCGCAATTAATCAAGGCGCGTTCCACGAGGCGTTAAATCTGGCCGCTCTTTTTAAATTGCCGATCATTTTTATTTGCGAAAACAACCTTTTCGCCATGGGCACGTCGGTGAAAAGGTCGACCTCGCTCAAGCAAATTGTCGATCGCGCGGAGGGCTATGACATCCCCGGAGAAATTGTCGATGGAATGAACTTTCGCGAAGTGCGCGACAAGATCGCTGAGATTGTCGATTCGATTCGGAAAGAACCCCATCCGGCGTTTCTGGAAGTGCGCACATATCGCTACCGCGGCCACTCGATGTCTGATCCGGCAAGTTATCGGACCAAGGAGGAGCTGGAAAAATATCGCCTGGACGACCCAATCACGCGTTTGCGCGCGCAGCTTACGCGCGAGGGAAAATTGACCAACGAGCAATTCGATATGCTCGACAAGCGTGCGAAGGAAACCGTGCTGGCTGCGGTGAAGTTTGCTGAGAAAAGTCCCGAACCGCCGCTCGATAAACTCTACGATTATACCTATGCCGACGGGGCTATAGCGGCAGCCGTGCCGCCTGCGGGGTCCGATGAGTCTGCAGCCGACACGACTGCCACTGCAGGGAAGAGACGATGAGAGAAATCACATATCGTCAGGCACTCAACGAAGCGCTCGCGGAAGAACTGGAGCGCGACCCCAACGTCTTCCTGATGGGCGAGGAAGTCGCCGAATACCAGGGCGCATACAAAGTGAGCCACGGATTGCTTCAGCGCTTTGGGCCGAGACGCATCATCGATACGCCAATCAGCGAAAACGGATTTGCAGGCCTCGGAGTCGGCGCGGCGATGGTTGGTTTGCGTCCCATCATTGAGTTCATGACGTTCAGTTTTTCGCTAGTCGCTTTCGATCAGGTCGTGAACAACGCCCCAAACATGTTCACGATGTCGGGTGGTCAATTCAATATTCCGATCACATTCCGCGGTCCGAACGGCCCAGCGCATCAGCTGGGCGCCACGCATTCGCACGCGACGGAAAACTTTTACGCCAGCGTGCCCGGTCTGAAAGTGTGCACGCCGGCCACACCGCGCGATGCGAAAGGGTTGTTGAAGACCGCCGTGCGCGACGACAATCCGGTGCTCGTTTTGGAAGCGGAACTACTCTACAGCTCGAAAGGAATGGTCGAGCCGCCCGATGAAGAGTTGCTGATTCCGCTCGGCAAAGCGGACGTGAAACGCGAAGGCGGCGATGTGTCAATTATCTGTTACGCGCAGACCGTTCCGCTCGCGCTCAAAGTTGCGTCCCAACTCGAAGAGGAAGACATCTCTGCGGAGGTTGTCGATCTTCGTTCGATCAAGCCCCTCGATGAAAAAGCGATCTTTGATTCGGTTGGAAAGACGCATCGCGTGGTGATTGTCGAACAAGATCATCCGTTTTGCGGCGTCGGCGCGGAGGTTTGCTACCGTATTCAAAAAAACATTTTCGATGCGCTCGATGCGCCCGTTCTGCGCGTATCACAAGAAGATGTACCGATGCCCTACAACGAACGCCTCGAGAGAGCCGTCCTGCCTAATGCGGACAAAATCATGGCCGCTGTAAAAAAGGTCTGCTACGCGTAAGAAAACTCGTCACCCGTCACTTGTCACCCGCCACTTCTATTTATGCCTGAAATCCAGATGCCCAAGTTGAGTGACACGATGACCGAGGGCACGCTCGTCGCGTGGAAGAAAAAGAAGGGCGATCAAGTTTCCGCCGGCGAAGTGCTCGCCGAAATCGAGACGAAGGCGAGGAAGCGCCAAGAGAGAAGGAGAAGGAAGAAAAAGAGAAAGAGCCGGAAGCCAAAGAAGAGGAAAAGAAAAAAGAGCAGCCGAAGGAAGAGGAAGTAAAAAAGGAAGAAAAGCCGGAGGAACCGAAAGCGGAAGAAAAAGAAAAGAAAAAGGCGCCGCCACCGAAGGTGGAAAAAAAAGAACCTGAAGCTGAAAAGCGGATACCGGCAATCGAAAAGCCTGAAGAAGCGCGCGTGAAAGCGTCGCCCGTTGCGCGTCGAATCGCGGCTGAGCTTGGCGTCGATATTTCGAGCGTGAAGGGCACAGGCCCGGAAGGTCGTGTCACCGAAACCGACGTGCGCGCCGCGGCAAAATCAAAGCCCACCGCTCCAACCTCTTCCGTCCCAGCGGCCATTAAGGCTGGCGAAAGTGCGCGCATTCAACTTTCCGGGATGCGCAAAATCATTGCGCAACGGCTAGTGGAAAGTCTCGGACCAGTTCCACATTTTTATCTCACCATCGACGTCGATGCTGGGCCGCTTATGGAAGCGCGTGAGGAATTGAAATCCGCTGGCGAAAGCGCAGACGCCGCGAAAATCACAGTGAACGACTTCGTTTTAAAAGCTGCGGTAATGGCTGCGGTGAAGGTCCCGCGTGTGAATTCCTCTTTCGATGGCGATGCGTTTGTCCAATATGCCGATGTCGATCTTGGCATTGCGGTCGCGATCGAAGATGGACTATTGACGCCGGTCATTCGCGCTGCGCAAGACAAATCGCTGCGCGAGATCAGCGAACTCGCCAAGGACTTGGCACATCGCGCCCGCAACAAGCGGATGAAGCCGGAAGAATTTCAAGGCGGCACGTTCACCGTTTCAAATCTCGGTGGCATGGGGATCGACAGTTTTTCTGCCGTGATTAATCCGCCACAGGGATTCATTCTGGCTGTCGGCAAGATGACAAAAGTTCCCGTGATCGACGATTGCGACCAAATCGGTGTCGGCCATCGAATGTCGATCACCATGAGCTGCGACCATCGCGTCATCGACGGCGCGCTCGGCGCTGAGTATCTGAAGGAACTGCGCCATCTGCTGGAGAATCCGGCATTGCTAATGGTTTAAGGTGGATTCTGGGGAGCGCAGGCTGCTAGCCTGCAGTCCTCGGCAGCCTGCCGATGACCCCATGGGGTGGTAACACTACGCGGGTCGAATGTTCGAAGAGCTTTTCGGCAAGCTGCCGAAAAGAACAGGCTAGCAGCCTGTGCTCCCCAGATATCTACCGCACCGCTGTTTCCCATGTCATAAAATCGTCGAGCGTTTGCTGGGTTTTAGCTACCGCAAATTCGACAACAGTGGCGTCATCGACGAAGCCAAGAAACGGTGTCTTGTCGGGAATCAAATCGAATGGATCAATCAGGTAATTGAGAGCAGCAATGATCCACAAGAGCGCGTCGTTGGAAACCTGCGTGTATTCGCCGCGATGGTGCGCGCGGATCAAACGCAGCATGGTCTGAAGATAAGGCCAGTTCTCTTTGAAGGGTTCCTTTGACACGGCTGCTGCCTTTCTCGCTGCTTCGACGAAAAGCGCTTGCAGACTCTCGCGATCATGAACGCACGATTTTGCATCGGTAAGCGCTCTGGCAAACGCTTCGCTGCGGAGGGCAGGTTTGCGGTAAGGATCGTTCGCCTTGAGATTCTTCGAGACCGTCCGCGCCTTGATCTTAGTTGGAGATTTTATTTTCTGTTTTCTCATCTTGCGCTATGAAAGCACTTCGGTGCGCCGATGAGAAGCCGATTCGAAGACGCTGGTAATCGACAACTAAGGTTTTGTCGCGAGAATGAGCGGCGACGGCCCGGGCGCGTCCAGCTTGCGCACTTTCTTGAAGCCGGCTTCTTCAAGCCAGGTTTTGATTTCGTTAAAACTGAAGGTGTCGCCTTTCTCTGTGTTGACCAGCATTTGCACGGCAAACATCAGCGAGGGTAGCGGTTCGGTGCGGTCGTCTTTCACGAGCCATTCTGCAATGGCGACAGTGCCACCGGATTTTAGCGCGCGGAACGTTTTCTTGAGCAACTGGCGGCTGCGATCTTCGCCTTCGCTATGCAAAATATGGCCGAGCGTCGCGATGTCGTAACCGCTCCCAAAATTTGCTACCAACAAATCGCCTCCGACGAATTCGAATCGATCGCCGACGCCAAATTTTTGCGTGATTCGTTTGGTGGTCGGAATCATTCCCGCCCAATCGACAGCGGCCACGCGCACGCGCGGCGATTTTTCCGCCAGCGCGATGCCCCAAATGCCGGAGCCCGCGGCGAGATCGAGAACGCGCAATTCATTTTTTGCTTTCCCGACTTTCAAGTGATCCCCAAGTTTGTGTGCGCAGCCGTAGCTCATCGGGATGATGTTCTCGACGAGTTGGCTGAAGAACTCGGTGCCCTCCGTTTCTTCATTCACGGCCGTTACTGGTCGGCCAGTGCGCGCCACTTCAGTTAGCTGCAGCCATCTGGAGACAAGCTGCGGGAGGATCGTCCGGAAAAATCCCGCGAGCGTACCGGGCTTGTTGGTCACGAGAAAGGAAGCGCTCTCCGGCGTGAGCGAATATTTTCCTTGTCGATCCTTTTTCAAAAGTTCGAGTCCGATGAGCGCATTCATGATCGCGCGAAGACCGCGCGCCGACGCGCCGGTTTCCTTACTCACCTGTTCGACGGTTTTCACTCCGGTCGCGAGGGTGTCGAAAACTTTATTCGAGACCGCTGCGCTGATGATGAGCGGGGGCGCGTAGGCAAAGCCAAGTTGCTGCAGGCGTTCGGGCGTGACTTGTTTTTTCCGGTGAGTTTTCTTCGACATGGTTGCTTCGGATTTCTTGGATTGTAAGATCGATAAGTAGCAAGCGCGCGAGCGCAGGCAAATTCAGTCTATCGTGTCAAACAATTCGTCTGAGGAAAAGGCACAGGGCGCGACTTCCTTTATTATTGGCGTGACGCGCGGACTCATCCGCGAGCGGAACGCTCGGCGGAAAACAATGTTCGTCCTGATTGTAGTTGCAGTCATTCTTTTGGCGTCCGGATCCACGTTTCTGCAATCGGTCCTCAACTCGCCCGAGCATGCGGCCTGGTTCATCTTGTTCTGGCTAATTTGTGCATGGCTGACGCTAACGGCGATGTTACTGGCCATTTTCGATTTGTTAGTCGTAAAACTGGAAGCACGCCGGACGCAGCGGTCACTACGCGAGAAATTGGAGACGGAAAAAACAAACCACGAATGACGATGTTAACCACTGTCGTTTGACCACATATGGCCTTGCAATGAGCGAAAATTGGAAGACGCGCGAGCAAATGGAGGAGGCAGAGCGCGCGATGCTCGCACCGTTTGCTCAAAAATCGGGTGATTCACGCGGGCGGCAACATTCCGAGCCCAGCCACTCTTATCGAACTGAATTTCAGCGCGATCGCGCACGCATCATTCATTCACGCGCCTTTCGCCGCATGGAATATAAGACCCAAGTCTTTTTAAATGGGACAGGCGACCATTTACGCACTCGCTTAACACATTCCATCGAAGTGGCCTCGATCAGCCGTACCATCGCACGCGCGTTAGGCCTCAACGAAGATCTCGCGGAAGCAATCGCGCTTGCGCACGATCTGGGACACGCGCCTTTTGGACATTCGGGCGAGGAGATGCTGTCCGAATGCATGCGCGAGCACGGCGGGTTCGATCACAATCGGCAGAGTATGCGCGTGGTGGATCTGCTCGAAAATCCGTATCCGAATTTTCCAGGTCTGAACCTGACGTTCGAAGTGTTCGAGGGTTTGCAGAAGCACGAACCTCTTTACGATTTCCCTACGCGAAGGCGAGAAAAGTATCGCTGTCCATCGTTAGAGGCGCAGGTCGCGGATCTCGCGGACGAGATCACGTATTACAGTCATGATCTTGATGATGCCGTCGATTTTGAAATTTTGAGCGCAGCGCAATTGAAAGAGAACGAAGTCTGGCGGCGAAGCTATGATGCCGTGTTCGCGCGTTACCCGGGTTCGCGGGAACCCGAGCTTCAAAAGTTGATTATTCGCGACATCATCGACAAGGAGGTGCACGACCTAGTTGCGACGAGCGCAAAATCGATTGCTGAATCCGGCGTGCAAAGTGCGGATGAGGTGCGCGCACAGCCCGTGCCGCTCATTCGCTATAGCGATGAATTAGCCGAAGCGAATCGCGCGCTCCGGAAATTTTTGTATCAAAATGTTTATTATCATCCGCGCGTATCCGAAGTGAACCGGCGCGCGTGCGAGATGCTGCGACGCGTTTTTGAAGCATACGTTGTCGATCCTGACAGGCTCGGTGATGACGCGACGAGACGGATTGAGAAGGAGGGATTGCATCGCACCGTGTGCGATTACCTCGCGGGAATGACCGACCGATATTTGATGGAAGAATACGCGCGGATTGTTGGATAGGGACGCCGCCCCGTTATGCAGTCGCGTTACCGATCTCGTCGCGCAGATATCTGATAAGGAAACGGAGGCGTTGATTGAGAGAGCCTTCTTCAAGCATGTGTTGCCGTCGCAGCGGATCGTTGACGAATGTCGAAGCCATCAGATCCGCCAGCATTTCCAAGTCGTGCAATTCTGCAAGATATCGATCAACCTTCGCCGGCAGCTGGCGGCCGTCGTGTTTCAGGTTCGCGTAAAGCTCGAGCACTTTCGCGCCAAGCGCTTCGGTCTCGACAGTGGTTGCGTCGCGCGACTCGACGATGTCGATCTTGGCGATTGGGAACGGCGTTTCCTGTTCGAAACCGGCGAAGCGCACACGTTGCAGACCTTGCAGGATTAAATTCGATGTCCCATCGCCCCGCCCGACACAGGCGCGAATCAATCCGACGGTAGCAAGATGGAAGAAATCTTCCGGTGCGTGCCACTCGGGGCAACTCGGTTTGATGAGGGTCACGCAAAACATGCGATGTTGATAAAGCGCGTGTTCCAGCATGTTGCGATATCGTGGCTCGAAAATGTAGAGGGGGAGCAATGCGTGCGGAAAGAGCACCGCGTCCGGCAGCGGCATCACCGGCAGTTGCTTGGGCAAAACTACGGACGAAGACATGGCAGCAGCGTTACTGTCTAAAGATATACGCATCGCGGGAAGGGCAAACGGCAGCGACGATTTAACAATTCAACGAATCACGTCGTCATGATTCCGAAAGCGCGAAGTTGTTCGAGCGAAAGTTGCCCTTCGATGTTGGCCGTCGCGGCGAGCGATGCATAAACCAAAGCCGAGCCGCCGCGTGCCAGCAGGACGCGCGAAATTGCCCCAAGTTTGCCGATGCCCATCGCGGTCACGGGAAGATCGACGTCCTTCTTTGTGATGAAATCGAGTAAACGCGCGAGTTCGGCCGGCGTGTCTGTGTGTGTCGCGACCTTGAAGAAATTTGCTCCATGCGCTTGGGCCGCGCGCGCTTTGGCCGCGAGAATCCGTGGAGCGGGTGTCGATTTGAAATTGTGGAATGAAATGATACGCCGCACTTTTTTCTTCTTCGCTAATGTGAGCAACGAACGCAGAGCGTACGCCGAGCGCAGTTCAACATCGATGTAGTCGGCGTAATTTAAGAATCTAGCGAGCAAGGCGCGTCGTTGCCGCACTGACAATTTGTTCGCACCGCCCTCCTGGGGATGTCGTGCAGTGATGATGAGCGGCGCGCATAACCTCGGCAATTTACTTTCCAATTGATCGACAAGACGCACGAGACAATCCAGCCGCAATTCGAATAAGTCCGGCGGCTTGCGCATTCGCACGGCGCGATCCAGATCCACCTGCGATGTGATTATGCCGACTATGCGAGAGCGCGGACCCCCTGTGGCCGAGCTACGCGCTGTCATCGTAATTGTAACCGACGAATGGACACCAATGAATGCGAACGGGAGACAAAACAGATTTGCCCGCCAATGACGCGAATAGACCTAAAAGAAGAATAAGAATAACAGAGCGGATTTTTTCGCGTGAATTCGCGTGATTAGCGGGCAGGCTCTCTATCAATTTGTGCACATTCGTGTTCATTAGTGGTTAGATTTTAGGGTAGCGCGAAAGCATTCTCTCGACGTACTTGGCCAGAATGTCGAACTCGACATTCACCAGGTCACCAGGCTGCACGTGATTGAGATTGGTGTGGCGTTTCGTGTACGGAATGATCCAAACGACGAAGCTTTTCGGAAATACATCAGCAACCGTTAGGCTGATTCCGTTGAGGGCGATCGAACCTTTGCAAGCCACATAGTGTGCGAACTCGCTGGGTAACTCGATTTCCAATCGAAAATCTGCGCCTTCTTTGTCGAAGGCGAAGATTGGCGACTCGCAATCGATGTGGCCTTGCACGAAATGTCCGCCGAGGCGCCCTCGTGCCTGCAAGGCCCGCTCCAGATTTACCGACTCCTTCTGTCGCAATTTTTTCAGATTCGTTCGAGCGATTGTTTCCTCGAGGAGATCGAAAGTGAGGCGATCGCCGGCCCGCGAAGTTAATGTAAGGCAACACCCATTCACGGTTATGCTGTCGCCGCCGCGTGTTTTCTTCGCAATGCGCGGCGCGGCAATTTGCAATTGAGTGCCGTGATTACTTTCGCGCACCGCAACAACCTTGCCGACCTCTTCGATCAGACCCGTGAACACCAAACTAGCGTATGAATGTTGCTCTGTGATGTCCAGGCCGCGAGGTTTTGGAAAGTGCGGCGACGCTTCGCCGCTTTTCGCATAGCACATTTCGCCGCGAATGACGCGAATAGAAGAATGACCAAAACGGATTTTTTTTGCGTGAATTCGCGTGATTAGGGGGCAACCTCTTTATGAGTTCGTGTCCATTCGTGTCTATTCGTGGTTAGAATCCAGCCAACCACATTTCAACGCTTTTTCCGGACCGAGACGGTCGGCGGATGGATTCTGCTGCTGTTCGCAATTGCCGCGCTTGTACTTGCGAATTCGCCGCTGGCCAAAGCGTACGAGCAGCTTTGGGAAATACCGCTCACAATTGGAATCGTTGATCACTCGCTCTCGCTGACGCTGCACCAGTGGATCAACGATGCGTTGATGGCGGTCTTTTTCTTGTTGGTCGGTCTCGAAATCAAGCGCGAGCTGCTGGTCGGCGAGCTGGCATCTGCAAAAAAGGCTGCGCTGCCGATCGCCTGCGCGATCGGGGGCATGATCGTGCCGGCGGCGATTTATTGGATGTTCAATAGAACTGGATCGGGCGTGCGAGGATGGGGGATCCCGATGGCGACCGACATCGCCTTCGCTTTGGGTGCGCTCGCTTTGATCGCGCCGCGCGCGCCAATCGGGGCAAAAGTTTTCTTGACCGCGCTGGCGATCGTCGATGACATGGGAGCGGTAATCGTGATTGCGCTCTTTTACTCAAGCGCAATCGCATGGGGCGCGCTCGGCAGCGCGGCCGTGCTACTACTGATTTTGATTGGATTCAACGCGATCGGGGTCCGCCATTTGTGGCTCTATTTATTGGTGGGAGTCGTGTTTTGGTATTTCGTGCACGAATCTGGAATCCACGCCGCTGTGGCAGGAGTCATGCTCGCGTTTACGATCCCCACGCACACCCGAATTAACGCAACGCAGTTTTCTCGCCGGGCGCGTGCCCTCCTCGATCAATTCGATCGCACTGAGACCGGCGATTTTCTTGTGCTGACCAGTAAGGGACAACAAGAAACGCTTTTCGCGCTCGAACATACGAGCGAAGGCGTGACTGCTCCGACCCTCAGGCTCGAGCATGCATTGCACAATTTCTCAGCATTTGTGGTAATGCCGCTATTTGCATTTGCCAATGCGGGAGTCAGGATCGGCGGGCCAATCGAGCACGCCGGAATCGTGTTCGGGGTGTTGGCGGGGCTGCTGATCGGCAAACCGCTCGGAATTACCGCGGCAGCGTTGGCTGCGGTGAAATCCGGAATTGCAAAACTTCCAGACGGCATCGGCTGGCGATCTCTGCTCGGCTACGCATTGCTAGCGGGAATCGGTTTTACCATGTCTCTGTTCATCGCGATGCTCGCGTTCGACGAAGCCGCGCCGGTGGATGCAGCAAAGCTAGGCATTCTCGCCGGCTCGCTTCTCGCCGGTGTGATCGCTACGATCATTCTCAGAACAATCGAGCGAGGGAAAATTTAGCCCGGATTGTGCGGACAATTCCGATGGCTCCTTGCGCAAATGAAGTTTCAACTTTGAAATTCCAGCATCCCTTATCTGTGTACATCTGCGTTCGTCTGTGGCTGGATCGACGCCATTCGTACCTGGGAATGCAGATCTTGTTCGCATGCGCGGATTGCCATATTACTTGATTTCTGAAATGAAACTCCCGCACAAAATCCGCAAACTGGCACAGCCGCTAACCTATCGGCGCGCATGGCGGAGAGTGCGGCGCTCCTTTTTTCCGCTGCCACTGGCGCCACTGCGGGCGAAAATCGATCAGGAACGGTTGCGCGAAATCCAGCAACGCTACGCCGGTTCGCCTGAGGGATTCTCCAAATACGCGGATGTTGATCGTTACTTGAGGGTGAATCGCGAACGCGTGCAAGATCTAAAACTCCATCGTTCAACGCCCAAACGCGTGCTCGACCTTGGCTGCGGAGGCGGATTTTTCCTGTTCATCCTCAAAAAACTCGGCCATTCCGTCCTGGGCCTCGACGTCGGACACATCGACCTGTATACCGAGTTGGTCGAGCTTTTCGATGTTCCACGTGTGCTTTGGAAGATTAGCGCATTCGAGCCACTGCCCGACCTTGGTCAAAAATTTGATTGGATCACCGCGTTTTCGGTCAGGTTTAACCTTTACCAGCCGTCAAAACGAAGCTGGGGATCGGCGGAATGGGATTTTCTGCTGCGCGATTTGCAGCGACACCTCACGCCCGGCGGCAAAATCTTTTTTGAGCTCAACCCCCCTGATTACCACGCGTCCGAGCTGGGCGACTTTTTTGTAAGCCGGGGCGCAACTGTCGAGCGCGAACGAATCTTTTTCGAGAAGGGGCTCCGTCTTCCATCCGTTTCGTACGCACCATTCGGCTCGAAAGAGAGCGAACTCAGTTCCGTCGCGGAAGCCGATAACCACGAATTACACGGATAGGACGAATGAGAATATGATTCACGAAGAGTTAGGCGGCGAGATCATCGGTGCGGCCAGAGATGTTTTTTTGCAATGGTAATAGGTCGGCGTCTTAACGCTGGGCTATTTGTGACATAAACGCGCGAGTCCCGACAGGGGCGAAAGAAAGTATGCATTCCTTCAGCAGCATTCTCGTTCATCGCGTTTGGAGCACAAAAACCGCGAGCCGATTGCAAGAACGGCGAGGGCTGATTTAGTGCGTGACCTGAAAACTATGGCTGCAGAGCGAAAGCCAAATTTGATTCTTTTCCTGCCGGACCAACAGAGAGCGGACACCGTCTCTTGCTACCGAGGCGTCAAGGTGCACGCGCCCAATCTGAACAAAGTTGCATCTGAATCTGTAGTCTTCGAGCGCGCGTACGTCACTCATCCGGTTTGCACGCCTTCGCGTTCTTCGCTTATGACGGGTACTTGGCCGCACATTAACGGTTGCACTAAGAACAACGTTCCACTCGATCCACGGTTTCGTGTTTTCCCCGAGCTGATGGAGGACAGAGATTATCGCACTGCGTACATCGGGAAGTGGCATCTCGGCGAGGAAGGACCTGCCGGGCGCGGATTCCAACAATGGATTTCCACTGACGATCACGGCGACTACATAAGCTTCCTTGTTTCTGCCGGCGTTGCGCCCGATAAGCCGAATGGACGATTCTCAAAATTGGCCATCAGCAACCTGCCGCTCGAACTCTCGCGTCCAAAGTTTCTCGAAAAACACGCCTGCGAATTCATCGAAAAACATCACCGCGATCCTTTCATTCTCGTTGTTGGCTTTGTAGAACCGCACTCACCCTACAACGGCCCGCTCAACGATGAACATCCGCTCGATCAAGTGGACCTCGATCTAACCGCCACTCTTCCCGAGAGTGAAAACATTCCGCTGCGCTATCGTTTGATGCGCGAATGGCAGCAAGCCGAAGCGGCCCTGGATCGCCAGCGATTGCCGGCTCAGTTGTTTTTTGGCATCACCCCTGAAGAATATCGAAGTATTAAGCAGCGCTATCTCGGCCTAATCACGCTGGTGGATCAAAGCATTGGCGCCATCCTTGGATGCCTGGAGCGATTTGGCTTAAGCGGCAACACGATCGTGGTGCACACCAGCGACCACGGCGACAGCCTAGGCGCACATCGTTTGTTCGGCAAAGAGGTGATGTTCGAGGAAGCCGCGCGTGTGCCGTTATTGATTCGGCTGCCTGATCAGAAACGGGGCAAAGTCGTGTTACAACCGGTCAGTCATATCGATTTTGTGCCGACGTTGCTCGATCTTCTCGGCCACCCGAACCATCCCCAGTGCGCCGGCAAGAGTCTGCTGCCGCTAATTAACGAAGAAGCAGTGCCACCAGAGAACGTATTTCTGGAGTGGGCGCCAAACCGGACGAAAGTAAAAAAGGGCACATCGCTAGCTCGGCGACCCATGATCAAGCGTGCCGTCGAAGAGTCTACTCGCGCTGTTGTTTCCTTCGACGGGTGGAAGCTTTGTCTGCGCGACAAGGATTTGAATGAGTTATACAATCTGAGCGAAGATCCGCTGGAGACGCGCAATCTTTACGAGAATCGACAATATGCGCCAGTTATTTCGCGCCTCAGCGGCGAGATTCATCGGTGGCAGGAATCTGCAAACGACAAGCTCAGATTGTGAGTGATCCCTGGGCCCGCCTGAGACTCAAAACTGATAGCCATGCAGTTCGATTTCTTTAGCAAAAGCTTTTTCCACGATTCGTCGTTGTTCGTCGTTGAATACCTGCCGGTACGGCCTCCGATCGGTCCGATATTCGGATTTTGCTGCGACGCCAAGGGTTCCATCGAAAGGGACGTTTAATTGCGAGAAGACTTCACCAAGTTCGGCCATCAGGTCCTCGTAGCGGAGAACGCGATCCACGATGATTTTCGTGCCGCCGCGATCGGTGTACCGGAAATAGTTAATAGGGAACCGGC
>WNGG01000499.1_pt1 | contig 46649 bp, 41 predicted proteins | sample 5400661 | NCBI WGS metagenome assembly WNGG01 (sample SAMN13153372, study PRJNA577476) | soil metagenome | isolation source: 100 cm soil or saprolite under Garry oak tree replicate 1 | place: USA:California | collected 2016-06-15 | reverse complement strand
GGCCGCGCTGTCCGGGTACTACCTGTACTCGGACTACTGCACGCCCTTCGTCCGCAGCTTCAAGTACGCGGGCGGGGTGGCGACCCAGTCGCACGACTGGACCCCACAGCTCGATCCCGGCGGCAACGTCAGCTCATTCGCGCAGGATCAGCGCGGCGAGCTGTACATCATCACGCTGGGGGGATCGCTGTATCGGATTGTGGCGACGCCGTGAGGGGAGATTCCCAGGACGTCGGGCGCCGTCGGGGTGACCGTGTCCTAAAGGACCGGCTCGGCTAGAGCGCGCGCCCTTAAGGGCGTGTGTCTTGGCCGAGCCGGCCCTTCAGGGCACGGCAAAACACGGGCGATGGTGTCGGGTCCCTACCGGCGAAACAATAACGCGGCGACCGCGAGTGCCGTCGGTGCCCAGAAGGCGAACATCCACTTCACGAGATCGCTCTTCAGCTCGGCGAGACGTTGCTCGAGCTTCGCCTCGAAGCGCGCGTATTGGAGATTGTACGTGGCGTCCACGCTCCCAATTTCTGCTCGGCTCGGCAGCCGAGTCAAGAGCCGACGAGTGGTCGAGTGTCGGTGTTGACCGTGCCCTGAAGGGCCGGCTCGGCCAAGACACATGCCCTTAAGGGCGCGCGCTCTAGCCGAGCCGGTCCTTTAGGACACGGTAAAACACCGTGCCCCAACTTTTCACCGTTGCTCTTGGGACGCGTCCTACGCCTGCGGCAGGTCCAGCTCGAAATAGAAGCGGGTGCCTTCGCTGGGGCTCGAGTCGAACGCGAGCTTGCCGCCCATGGCGGAGACCAGACGGCGTGAGATCGCGAGGCCCAAGCCAGTCGACGAGAAGGTGTAGCGCTGCTCGCCGCTCGAGCGGCGGAAGGGTTGGAACAGCGCCTCGCGCGCCGTCGGATTGATCCCGCCGCCCGTGTCGCGCACGGAAAACTCCACGCGGTTCGACTCGCCGTCGGTGGCCTCGATCGCGACGGAGCCCTGGTGCGTGAACTTCAAGCCGTTGGTCGCGAGGTTCAGCAGCGTGCGGTTCAGCTCCAGCGGATGGCCGAGGCGCAGATCGACGCGCGGCGGGATGAGGTGCAGCGCCAGGCCTTTTTCTTCCGCGATCGGCCGGATGATGTCGCGGATGCTCTCGAACATCTCCGCGATCGAGAACGGCGTTGGTTCGCTCTCCTCGAGATAGTCGCGCTCGCGCGCCAGGCCCAGTGCGTTGCTCGCGACCGAGCTGAGGGCGAGGGCCGCGCTGTAGATCAGGCCGAGCTGGCGGCGCTGCAACACGTTGACCTCGCCGCTGCGTCCCTGCTGCAGATTCTCGGCGAGGAACAGCACCGCGTTGAGCGGCGAGCGCAGGTCGTGCGCGAACTCGATGAGGAACTCGAGGCCGTCGGCGCCGAGCAGCGGCGCGCCGGGGAGGTGCTGGAAGCGTTGCTCGATCGCCGCGCGCACGTCGCGCAGCGCGGCGATGGCGGGGAGCACGTGGTGACTCGACGAATCCCCGGCATTCCACAACGCGATCAACTCCGCCTCGATCAGGTCGAGCAGGTGCTGGCTGAGGCGCAGCGACGGCCGCGGGATGAGATCGTCGACGTAGACCGCGTCGCGCCGGTCCGCCGCCAGCGCGAACGCCGCGAGCAGGCGGGGAATGTCGCCCGCCTCGCTGCCGGGACCGTACTGCTGGACCCATCGGGCTTCGACGCGCCGCACCGCCTTCGTGAGCAAGCGGCTGCTCACGCCCGCGACGGGACGGACCAGCTCGAGACCGGGGTTGGACGGGCGCGACCGCGGCGCCGGCGAAGGACGCCCCTTCGTGCCGGCGCTCACGTGGCCGACCTCACCGAACGCGGGGCCGGACGACGAAGCGACTGAGCGTAACGCGACTGCACGAGAATCGTCAGGAGGTTTTTCCCGGGACTAGAGGGTGTAGTGCGCCCGCAACGCCCGGAGATAGCCCCAGTTGCGTCTCCTGTCAAGTCGCAGGAATTGTACCAAGTGTTGCGCGCGCGCGAGCCACGGGCATGAGCGGGTCGAACGACGCGGTTGGCGGCGCGGCCAGCGCGTAATGGGCGCTGCGCAACCGCACGCGTTTGCCGCCGTTCTCGTTGATGGCGTTCTCCACCGCCACGGAAAGGCGCTCCGTGAGCCGAGCAACCCCCGGGGCGTCGGTCTCGGGGGCGATCACGACGTATTCGGCGGGCCCCACCCGGGCGAGGGCATCCGAGGTGCGTGCCTGACGGTAGAAAGCGAGGCCGAGCTTGTCGCCCAGGTCCGTAAGATCGGCAGCGGGGACGTTCCCTTCGGGGACGAAGGCGGCGCAGGCGAACACGGCGTGGTGCCGCGCCGCGGAAGCCACGACCTCGTGCGCCCGGCGCTCCAGCCCGCGGGCATTGTAAACACCAGTGACTGAGTCGGTTAAGCCTTCGGTTCGCGCCCGATCGACGTCGAACTTCGCGCCCAAGCGGGCCGTCAGGTCGAGCACGAACTCCTCGGCGTCGAGGGGGCCGCTGCGCAGCTCGCTCGCGCCGGCGCGGAGCGCATCGAGCCGCATCTGCCGGGTGGCGGGGCGCGGCGTAATCAGGACGATGGGCGTGGCGGCCGTGATGCGCGGGTCGGTGCGCAGGATGCGGCACAGGCCCAGGCCGTCGAGGTCGGGCGCCTGGGAGTCGATAATGAAGGCATCAGGCGGGTCGTGTCGCGCCAGGTCGCGCGCGGTTTGGCCGGTAAAGGCCTGCAGGACGGTGAACCCGGCAGGGGCGAGGATCGTCTCAATCGAGCGCGCCAATACCTCTTCGCCGCTCGCGACCAGCACCCGCGCCTGGGGGGCAGAGCTACCCATGCGACTTCCTCCTCATAGAGAAGGCGGCGGGGCGCGTAAAAACATTACCCTGTAGCGTCCGCGCCACGCAAGCCACCCGATTGTGAGACCCGTCACACCGCCAACCCATTCGCCCAGCGGGGTTGGTTGCAGCCGCACCAACCCTGGGCCGAGGGCGAGCGTCGTGGCGGCGAGTAGCAGCGCGACGCCACTCGCCGCGTGGCGCCGACCCCACAAGCCAACGCCCAGCAGCGCGCCGCCGACCCACATCGCGTTGAGGACTCGCAGCGCCCAAGGCGTGAAGTGATCGGGGAAGAAAATGAGTTTCCAGCCGTCGCCGATGGTGTAGCCGAGGCCGCACGACTCTCTGGCGTCCTGCGCGAGGCAGAACGTCCGGCCGGGTTGGTCGGTCCGTGCCGTGATCGTGATCGTGTCGCCCGGCGCGACGCCGGCGAGGGCGCCGCGCGCTCGCAGGTCGGGCCGGTCGAGGTCCCAGAACATCGAGCGCGAGCGGATCAAGAGGACGAGGTCGGTGCGATCGGCGGCGACGATGGTGCCGGCGGGTCCGGGACCGTCGTCGACATCGAGGATGGGCGCGAGTCTGCCTGAGGGCGTGCCGGCGGTCGCCACGATGCGCACCGGCTCCCGGGCGCCGAGCCGGCCAGTCACGGAGAGCACCTGGCCCGAGTAGAGGTCCATGTGCGGTCCCAGGTCCGGTGCCCGGATCTCGAGCGCGTTGGCCGCCGGGAGCTGGGGCTCGAGCAGCCAGCCGGTGCCGAGCCAGACGGTGGCAGTGAACACGGCGCTGGCGAGCGACAGCCACGCGGCACGTGTCGGCGCCGGAGCGAGCCAGCGCGGCGCGGTGCGCGCGATCAGCACGCCGGCGGCGGTGCCGGTCGTGTTGAGGATCAGGTCGCCGACGCTCGGGTCGCGGCCGGGGATCCATTGCTGCGCCACCTCGACCGCGAGCGAGAGCAGGGCTCCCACGGCGATCGCGCGCAGCGGGCGGGTGTTGCTGCCGAGTGCGAGGCTAATGCCGAGCGGCAGGAAGAGGAGCAGGTTCTCGATCACCTCGGCGGTGGCCTTGTCGCCCGAGGCGAGCGAGAAGCTCCAGCCGGCCGCGACGAAGTCGCCAGTGGGGCGAAGGGTGGCGACGAGAATGGCGACAACTGAAAGCGCGGTTAGGGTCCACCCCGGGCTTGCGCCCGGGGTCAGCCGAGCTAGTGGCATCTACCGCTCCCCGCATCCCGGAATGAGCCTCCCGCGACCGGCACGAACTCCCAGTCATAGCCGTCGGCGCGCAGCGTCAGCTTGATCACGCCGTGCGTCGTATTGTCGCGCACTTCGCTGTTCGCCATGGGCGGGCCGAACGGATAGAGGTGAGCGCCGCCCGTGCCGACGACGAACTCGCGGATGCCGCGCGCCGTATCGCGGGCGCCGGCGGGCGTCTGCGGCGCGAAGCGTTCGTACTGATGCTCGTGCCCTGTCACGACGACGTCTGCGTGCGCGTCGTACAACGCCTGCCACAGCGGCCGCGTGGCAGGGAAGCTGCCGTGGGTCGTCCCGGAGCTGAAGCGCGGGTGGTGCCAATACGCGAGGGTGCAGCGGACTGGGTGCGCGGCGAGGTCAGCCCGAAGCCACTGCTCCTCGGCGGACCCGGCACGCATCGAGATGTTGCTGTTGAGCGAGATGATGTGCCAGCCGGCGACGTCGTAGCTGTAGTAGCCCTGACCCGGCGGACCGGCGACCGCGCCGAAGTAGTCGTAGTAGCCGGCGCCGCCCGGGGTGTCGTAGTCGTGGTTGCCCGGCGAAGGACGAGTGCGCGCCTTGTGGCGGCCCCAGGTCGGCGCATAGCAGCGCGCGAACTGGCCGGGGGTGCCGAAGGGGTACGCGTCATCGCCGGCGGTGAAGACGACTCCTGCGATCGAGTCGAGCAGCTTCGCCGTGGCTTCGTCGTCGTCGTAGGAGCAGCTGGCGATGTCGCCCGCGCCGACGAGGACGGGAGGGGTGGCGTCCTGTACGCCGAGCGCGAGCGTAAGTACTGGCCAGTAAAAGACTTTTAGCCGCACGGACGCTCCAGATTTACCGGCCAATTAACGGGGCTGTGTGATTGCGGTCACAAGAATGGGGGGCATCTCACCGCTAGGCAACGGGGCTAGATGGGTCCTATATTGGACCCCCCTTGGAGACCTCAACGCGAGGAGCGGAGCCCTAGGCTTGTGCAGCAAAGCGCCCACAGTTTCCACATCACAAATCTGTCCGTTCTTCCAGGACCCTCGCGATTTGGGGCTCCTGTTGTACAACGCGAGTGTCTCAGGCCTCGCGCCCGCCTGAAGCCAGCGTCGTAGTCCTAAGTCGCTCATGCTCTTACGCCCCGCCTCGCCCCCCGGGTCGTCAGGCTCGGTTCGTGCCAAAGGCACGATCCCAATGCGACCGATTCAAGCCACCATAGCGCTCGTGCTGCTCCTGACCGCGTGCCTCGGCGATCCCGCGGGACCCGCGGTGCTCGACGTTGGCGTCGTGGGCGCCGGCATCGACACCGTGTGGGTGGGTGCGCCCGGTGAGCCGCTGCCTGCGGGCGTGCGTCTGCTCGTGAGCGACGACGCGGGCCGGCCGTTGCCCGGCGCGTCGCTCGAGTGGGAGGCGATCGGCCGCAACGCGCAGGTCCTTAACGCTGTGGCGCGGAGCAACTCGGCGGGTGTCGCGACAGCGAGTTGGCAGCTCGGCAGCGACGCCGCCGAGGAGCAGCAGCTGCGCGTGACCGTCAGGGCGTCTCGGAAAGAGAACCAGATCATCATCCGGGCGCGGGCCGTGCCGCACGTCGTGTCGCAGCTGCGTGTCGCGGTCGACACGCCGGCGGTGGTGCGGCTGGGCGACACCTTGCCCGTCCGCGTCATCGCGACCGATCCCTACGGCAACGAGTTTCCGGCGCCCGACGTGGCGCTGTCCATCTCCGACTCCACCGTCGCAGCGATTGTGGGGTCGAGCTTTGTCGGGGGACGTCGCGGGGTGGCGTTCGTGCGGGTCGCGAGTGGGGCCGTCACCGTGTTCTTCCCGCTGCGGGTCAAGCAGTACGTCGCGGCGATCGTGCCGGTCTCCGACAGCCTGCACTTCTCGGCGCTGGGCGCTCAGCGCCCCGTCGCGTACGTCGTCCGCGACGACCGCGGCCGCGTCGTCGCCGACACGACGGTGGCGATCGCGGTCGCGGACGCCGCGGTGGCGCGGCTCGAGGGGGAGTACGTCCGCGCGCTGTCGCTGGGCGTGACGACGTTGCGGCTGACGCTCGGTCCCGCTTCGGCGGCGATCGTGGTGGGTGTGCAGCAGCGCGTCGGGTCGCTGGCGCTGGTGCGCGACACGATCCGGCTCGACGCGTTGCGCGACACGACGACGGTCAATCCGATCGTGCACGACAGCCTCGGCTCGCCGATCGCGAATCCCGACCTCGTGTACGACGTCAGCGACCGGCAGATCGCCAAGTTCTCGGGCGGTAGGACGCTCGAGGCGGTGAAGGCCGGCTCCGCCATCGTGACGGTGCGCGACTCGACCACGAGTGTGTCCACGAGCGCACCGGTCATCGTGCGCCAGGTCATCGCCTCGATCGACCTCCCGTCAGCGCAGATCTCCTTTGACGCGTTGGGCGACACGCTGACTGTGAGCGCGGTCGCGCGCGATCGCCTCGGGTCGGTCGTGGAAGGCGCTGCGCTACAGTACGCCGTGAGCGATTCCAGCGTGGTGGCGGTCCAGTCGGGCTCGCATCTGCGCTCGGTCGCGCCGGGGCAGACGCTGGTAGTGGTCACGGATCCCGAGACGGGCATCGTAGGCACCGCGGTCTTGAAGGTCGAGCAGCGCGCCGCCGCGGTACGTCTTGCCTCTCGTGCAGTTTCGTTCGACGCGCTGGGTGATACGCTTCCTCTTACGGTCTCGGTGTCCGACCGCTTGGGTGCGCCGATCGCCAACGCGCCTGCGACTTATCGCTCGACGGACCCGGCGGTGGTCGCCGTGACGGCGGGGGGCGTGGTGACGTCGCAGGAGAACGGCTCGGCGCTGTTGATCGCCGAGTCTCCTGACGGTCCGGCGGACACGGCGCAGGTGACGGTGGCGCAGCGGGTGAATGCGATCGTGGTGGGGGGGGGCCGAGACACGCTGGCGTTCGAGGCGCTGCGGGCGGTGCAGGGGGCGCAGGCGGTGGCGGTGGACCGGCGCGGCGCGCCGGTGCGCAGCGCGACGTTCGCCTATGCCGTGGAAGACACGGCCCTCGCGACGGTGGACCAGGCGGGGCAGGTGCACGCGGTCGCGAACGGCGCGACGCGGCTCTTGGCTGTGGCCGGTGGCGATACCGCGGTGATCAGCCTGCGCATCGCGCAACGGCCGGTACGGGTGGTCGCCTCGCCGGACACGATCCGCTTTGACGCGTTCGGCGACGTGCGGGCGGTGTCGGCAGTGGCGCTCGACTCGCTCGGCTCTCCCGTCGCCGGCGGTGTCACCAGCGTCATCCCGGCCGACGTCGCGGTGGCGGATACGAGTGATTCGGTCACGGTCGTGGCCCGCGGCAACGGCGTCTCGACGGCGAGCGTCACCGTGGCGGGGATCGCGGGTCAGGTCGTCGTCGTGGTGGATCAAGTCGCGGCATCCCTGAATGTGGCGGTGAGGTTCGGCAATCCGATCGTGACGTTGCCCGCCGGCTCGGCGCTCCCGCTCTCATGTGCGGCGGCGGACCGGAACGGGAACGCGATCGCGCGCGATGCTGCGCTCGTGCGGACCGTGAAGGGGACGGTCGCGGGCGGTGGCTGCGCCGACGCGACGATTCAACACTCGGGATACGACACGTTGGTGTTCGCGATGGGTGGGGTGCAGGCGAGGGTGCCAGTGATTGTCTCGACCGGGGACTCGGTCGCGGTGCTGTCCGCAGCACAACCACTGACAACGGTGGATCGCATCCGGTTCGTCGGCGAGGATCTGACGAATCCGTCCATCCTCGCTCTCCGCCCATTGGTACGAGACATCCTCGCGGCGTATGGCAACCCCACGAGCGACCTAGAGCGCGCCCGGGTTCTGCGTGACTGGCTCTCTAGAACGGCCGTTCACCCCTATCGCGCGCTGCATCCAGACGGCAGCACAAGCAATCTCAGCGTTCTTCCCCTGGGAACCACTTGGGCGGACGCGAACACCGCCGGCAACTCCAAAGTCAACCTGGACAGTCAGTTTTGGGGTGCAGTGGGCATGGACGGCTACGCGATGCTCGACCGGCTGCTCGGTACCCTCGACCCCGCAACCGGCCGCCGGGCAGACGACGGCATGATGGCTGAAGTGGAGGGAGCCCGATACCGGATCCGCGACCTTGCGACCTACCATTACGTCTTGTGTTCTTACCAAGACATCATGTTGAACGCCCTTTGGGCCGCGGCCGGTTTGCACGGCATGCTGATCTCCACTGTTGGTCACGACCCGGCCGCCGTTTTCATCCCCGAGCTTGGTCGTTGGATCTACGAGGACCCAGAGTTCAACGAGGAATACCTGCTAGATGGTGTCGGAGAGCCGTTGTCGCCGACGGAACTGCTTACGCGAAGCGGGGCAGGGGAAGCTGGACGCCTTCGTGCTACAAAGCATCTCGGTCCGACCTTCGACCCGGAGGTCTATATAGCCACCGAGGCCTACATCAACGCCAGCCAACCTGGCGGCTACTTGATTATGGGAAGCCAGCTCAACAACCGCGTCGTGGGGATCGGCGGCTGGCCCATGCGCTACGTGCAGATCGACGTTCCACAGCTGGCGCAGGAGGTCCCTTTCAACGACTCCATCGCATTTGCCCGCGTGACACCTGAGGTGGCGTTTCCGACGTTGGGGCCCGTCGTAGTGGATCTGAGGGTCGAAGACTCAGTATACGTCGTGCAGCTAAGTTCGACCTTTCCCAATCATCAGCGTTTTGAGCGGCGGTTCGACGGCTTGAACTGGGAGACCGTCAGCGACGTGGACGTGCTGCCGGTTGGCGCCACCAAGGTGGAATATCGCAGCGTGGATGCCGGCGGGAGCGTTAGCACGAGCGCGGTATTGGACGTGTGGGCACCCCGCACGTCGGACTTCCTTCAGTCGGCTATTCCCGGCAGCGTTCGGGCCCAAGCGCGGTATTACGTCTCGCCCTAGTCCCGCCTTCGCGCAGTCCCTATATTGACGATCCCTCGAGGCGGCAACAGCGTGCCGCCGTTTTGACTTGTGGGACAACTCTAGTCTGCGGGAGAAACGGATCGCCGTGGAGCCGTTGCCCAGCGACAGCCGACGGCTGCAGCCGCTGCCCACCAGCCTTCGCGTACCCCCCCCAAACCTCCGGAGGCGAGTTTGCACTACTTGATAACGGGTGGAGCCGGGTTCATCGGATCGCATCTCGCGGAGGCGCTCCTCGCACGGGAGGATAGCGTCACGGTCATCGATGACCTTTCGACGGGATCGATTCGCAACGTCGCGCACCTCAAGACCAACCCGCGGTTCACGTACGCCGTAGGCTCGGTGACGGACGCCCCGTTGCTGGGGGAGCTGGTGGACGCCGCCGATCAGGTGTTCCACCTCGCCGCAGCCGTCGGCGTGAAGCTGATTGTCGAGAGCCCCGTACGCACGATCGAAACGAACCTCGGATGCACGGAGCTGGTTCTTGCTGCGGCCAGCAAAAAACGGAAGAAGGTTCTGCTGGCATCGACCTCAGAGGTGTACGGGAAGAGTACTGCAGTGCCGTTCCGCGAGGACGGGGATCTGGTGCTGGGCGCCACCACGCGCGGGCGGTGGAGCTACGCCTGCTCGAAGGCGATCGACGAGTTCCTGGCGATCGCGTATTGGCGCGAGAGGCATTGTCCGACGACGATCGTGCGCCTCTTTAATACAGTGGGCCCCCGTCAGACCGGTCGCTACGGCATGGTCGTGCCCCGATTCGTCACGCAAGCGCTCAGTACGCAGCCGCTGACCGTCTACGGCGACGGACGCCAGAGTCGCTGTTTCACGGACGTGCAGGACGCGATACGGGCAATGATCGCCGTGATGGACGCGGACTCGACGGTCGGAGAGGTCTACAACGTGGGTACGGAGCAGGAGATTGCGATCGTCGATCTCGCTCGCAAGATCATCGAGCTCACGGAATCAAGTTCTGAGATTACGTTCGTGCCATTCGAGCAGGCCTATGGCGAAGACTTTGAGGACATGCCGCGCCGCGTGCCCTCGTTGGCAAAAATACGGAGAGCCGTGGGCTACGAGCCCACAATCGGGTTGGATGCAACGCTCGAGTCGGTGATCGAGTTTCACCAAACGTCTGACTCAGTGCGTCGATGGGCCGCGCCCTCGAAATCGCCGTCGTACTGACCGCGTCGTGCGCGGCCAGCCTGGGGATCACGCCGATCGTCAGGAGGGTCGCGCATCGTCTTGGGCTCGTCGCCAAGCCGGTTGCGGATCGGTGGCATCGAGAGCCGACCGCCCTGCTGGGGGGCGTCGCGGTACTGTGTGCGACATTGGTGGGTGTGGCGGTCACCGCGTTCTTCCCGGGCCAAGGCTGGAGATTCGGATTCGAGCGCGCCATCATGCAGCCGGCGCTCGGCGTGGGCGTAAGCGCCGGGTTCATGTTTGTGGTCGGACTGCTCGACGACGCCGTTCAGTTACGGGCACACGCCAAGTTCGTCCTCCAGATACTCGCGGGTATTGCGCTCGTGACTCTCGGGGGCGTCTTTCGACTCACCTCGTCGTATGGCGTGAATGTTCTGGTCACGCTCTTCTGGTTCGTCGCGGTCACAAACGCCTTTAACCTTCTCGACAACATGGACGGTGTGGCCGCGGGCGTGGGCACCATGGCGGCCGTGTTTCTCGGACTTGCTTTCGCGGCGCAGGGAGCGTGGTTGCACGCGGCCCTGACCTGGTCGATCGCCGGGGCCACGCTGGGCTTCCTCAAGTACAACTTTCACCCCGCCTCCATCTTCTTGGGAGACGCCGGAAGCATGTTCATCGGTTCGGCCCTCGCCGGTCTCGTGGTCGCGTCGCCCACGGCGGTGTCGGGGAGCTTGGTCTCGATTCTCTTGATCCCTCTGACGATCGTGGCGGTACCGATCCTGGATACCGCGCTCGTCACCGTCACTCGGACGCTCTCGGGGCGGGCGATCTCTCAGGGCGGTCGCGATCACAGCACGCATCGACTTATCGCCTTGGGGCTCACCGAGCGCCAAGTCGCCTTGTTGCTGTACGGCGTAGCGGCTCTCGGCGGTCTCTTGGCCCTTTTCCTCATGCGGTTGGACCACGGACTTGGCGTAACAGTGGGTACGGCATTCCTGGTCGCACTCTGCCTGCTCGCGGCGTACCTCAGCCGTTTGCAGATCCGACACAGCAACGAACCGCGTGGTTCGCCAGTGGTGACTCGGCTCGTCGGCACGCTTCTCTACAAGCGCCGCCTCGCCGAGTTGCTGCTCGACGTGACGCTCGTGACGCTCGCGTACTACGGCGCTTACCGACTGCGCTTCGACGACGCCCTGCCGCCCCGATATGCGGAGGCTTTTCAGGCAACCGTCGGCCTCGTTATTGCGGGGAAGATCGCGGCGTTCGGTGTCTTCGGCGCGTATCGCGGCGATTGGAAGTATGCGGGGATCGTAGATCTGTACCGAATCATCGGTGGCGTCCTAGTTTCCGGCGTCGCGCTGTTCGTTTACGGTGAATGGCGTGTCGCACCCTTGGCGGAATCGCATAGCATCGTGTATATCGACGCGCTACTGTGCGGCGCATTGGTGCTGTCGTCGCGTCTCTCCTTTCGGTCGTTCGAGACGGTCCGCAATTGGGTGCTGCGCAAAGGCCAGCGCGTGCTGATTTACGGCGCCGGCGACCAGGGCGAGCTGAGCCTGCGGCGGCTGGCGACCAGTCGCGAGCTTGATCTGCACCCGGTGTGCTTTCTGGACGACGACGTGCGGAAGCACGGGGCGCAGATTCACGGCGTGCCGATCGTGGGCGGGCTTGAGAGTCTCGCGTTCGCTGTCGACCGCTATCGCGTGAACAAGATAGCCATCGGCACGACGAAACTGTCGCCCGAGGCGCTCTTGACGATTCACACGTTCGCGCAAGGGTTGGGACTAGAGGTGGCTGAAGTTGGGTTTGGTGTGCGATGGATCCCGCCGAGAACCAACAGTGAGCCTCACGCCAAGGCCCCCGCCGGCCCGGAGGTTCGGTCGGCGTAGTGCGTCTGGTAATCACCGTCAACCAAGACTGGTTCTTTCTTTCCCATCGGTTGCCAATCGCGCGTGCCGCTCGCGCTGCGGGTGCCCACGTAGTCGTTGTCGCCGGTAATAGTGGAAGGGGGCCGGCGATTGCGGCGCACGGCTTCGAGTTCATACCCTTGCCGATCTCTCGGAAGGGCTTCAACCCGTTGGAAGACCTTGCGACGCTCACGTTCCTGAGACGGACATACAAGCGACTCCAGCCGGATCTTGTCCATCACGTAACGATCAAGCCAGTACTCTACGGCAGTATCGCCGCGCGATTGATGGGACGCGTAGCGGTGGTGAACGCCGTTACCGGTCTGGGTTACGCGTTCACGTCTGCTGATACAAGGGCGAGAGCTGCGCGGCCATTGCTCCGGACCCTCTATCGATTTGCCCTGCATCACCCTCGCAGTAGGACGATTTTTCAGAATCCAGAGGACCTGAACGACTTTGTACGCATGGGCCTGGTCCGGTCCGATCGAGCGGTATTGATCCGAGGATCGGGAGTCGACTGTGCCCGGTTTCATCCGGTTCCCGAGCCGCAGGGGTCTCCAGTCGTGCTCCTCGCGTCGCGAATGCTCTGGGACAAGGGAGTCAAGGAGTTCGTCGAAGCCGCACGGATCGTTCGTGCCGAAGACCGGGCGGTGCGATTCGTATTGGTCGGAGAGCCGGACGTCGGTAATCCAAGCGCGATTCCGGTTACGCAGTTGGAGGAATGGTCAGCGCAGGGGGTGGTGGAATGGTGGGGACCACGACAGGACATGCCCGTTGTCCTGTCGCAGGCTAGCATTGTGACTCTTCCGACAGTCTACGGCGAGGGGGTTCCCAAGATCCTTCTGGAGGCTGCGGCATCGGGTCGCCCGATCGTGGCGACGGACGTGCGCGGCTGCCGCGAAATCGTGCGACCGGGTGTGAACGGCGTCTTGATAGCGCCGGGCCGCAGCCCCGAACTGGCCAAGGCAATTCAGGATCTGCTCGCTTCATCCGAATTGAGGACGCAATTCGGCGAAGCTGGTCGTCGCATGGCGTCTGCCGAGTTTGCGGATGACATTGTCGTTGGGCGAACTCTAGAGGTGTACCGCGACCTGGTTGCCGCGCGCTGATGTCACGAGGGCGTGGCTCATAACCGTTGACGAATTGGCTCAAGCGCGGCTTAATTGCCGAACGGTGACGAATTAGAAGCATCGTACCTGCCTGCCAGCGCGTGGGACTCGCCACGACCGTCCGTCCGAGGTCTCCCGAGCACCTGCCTACTTTTCAGCAGCACGATCATTCAAGGGGTCGCACACATGGGGCGGTTTGTGCCAACCGAGCAGATTGGTGTCGGAGGGCTGGTCATTGGAGAGCGGGAGCGGGCCTACGTAGAGCAGGTTCTCGCCAGCAACCGCCTTTCCTATGGTCCATTTTCGCAGAAGTTCGAGCGTCTTTTTGCGGAGATTCATCAAACGCGACAGGCGATCTACTGTAGCAGTGGCACGAGCGCTCTGCACCTTGCGATCAGTGCTCTCGTAGAAGCGAATGGTTGGGGTGACGGAGATGAGGTCCTTGTTCCAGCCGTTACTTTCATCGCCTCAAGCAATGTCGTCCTGCACAACCGCCTGCGTCCCGTGTTTGTCGATGTGGAGCGGGACACCTACAACCTAGATCCCGCGCAGCTTGAACGGCACCTGACCAGTCGGACACGTGCGATCATGCCGGTGCATATGTTCGGGTTGCCTGCAGATATGGGTCCGGTCATGGACTTCGCTCGACAGCATCGCCTGAAGGTGGTGGAGGATTCCTGCGAAACCATGTTCGCAAAATATAAAGGCAAGGCTGTGGGGTCGTTCGGTGACGTTGGTTGCTTTTCGACATACGTCGCCCATTTCCTGGTGACGGGGGTGGGTGGATTGGCGATCACAGACAATCCTGACCTCCACGTAATCATGCGCTCGCTGATGAATCATGGGCGCGACTCGATTTACATGTCTATCACGGACGATCAAGGCAAGACGGGCGAGGCCCTGCACGAGATTGTCGCTCGGCGTTTCAGATTCGTTCGGGTTGGACATAGCTGGCGCGTGACCGAGCTTGAGGCGGCTCTAGGGCTTGCCCAACTCGAGCAGTACCACGCCATCATGTCTCGCAGAGCTGAGATTGCGCGCCGCTACCTCAAGGGCATGGAGGGCTTGCAGCACTACTTGCAGCTTCCGACGATCCCGGCCGATCGTGAGCACGTTTTCATGCTCTTTCCGATCGTCGTGCGAGAGGCCGACAAGCGGGACTTGGTGAATTATCTCGAGGATCGAATGATCGAAACCAGGGACATGATGCCCCTGCTTTCGCAACCAGTGTATCACCGGCTCTTCGGAGACCTGTTGCCTCAGTACCCTGTAGCCCAGTGGATCGACCGTGGTGGGTTCTATATCGGCTGTCATCAGTACCTGACCAACGACCAGGTTGACTACATCATCGATACTGTCAAGGAGTTTGTGACCAAGCATGCTCGCTCCACCGCTGGCGAGCGAGCACCGGGGAGGTCATAGGTAGCGTCGATGAAGATCGGACTCATTCGGCATGCGATGGACTCCCCGCAAGGGGGCGCTCGCCAGGTTGCGCTTCTTGCACGAGATCTGTGTCATCTTGGCGAGGACGTAACCCTTTACTGCCACACCTACGAAAAGGATGCTTGCTTTCCGGAGGTTCTAGAAGGAGTGCCGGTCAAGGCCGTTCGGGCGAATGGGCAATCCGATGGTGGCCGTGGCTCAGAGAGCGGGTCGCAGCGTCTGTTGCGCCAACTGAAGCGCTATTACCTCGAATCGTCGGCGATTGCTTCGTTGATCCACCGCGACACCCGCATCCTTAATCCCCACGAGTGGCTCGCGCATCGAGCTGCCGGATTGTTCTCCAGCCGTCGACACGTGCCGGTGGTGTGGTCATACAACGACCCAAGTGGCTGGCACGTCCGTGGAACCCCCGGTATTGCCGACCTTGCTCGTCGATTGTTTGGATGGCGCGACAGCCTCCTAGTCAAGCGCTTTTCCGCCATCACGGTGTTGGATAACCGAATCAAAAGGATAGCTGAAGGGGCGTTTACCACGCCGGCGCGGCTTGTTCGGAGCGGCGTCGACGCCGCGAGCATTGAGTCAGCTGGTTCGCGCGTTGCTCGTAGACCCTCAGGGGCATCCAGCGTCTTTCAACTGCTCAGCGTCGGAATCCTTTTCCCGCACCGGCGGTTCGAAGATGCAATCCAGGCAGTGAGCCATCTGAGGGACTCTGGTTGCGAGTGTCGTTACGATATTATAGGCTCAGACAAGTACGCACCTGGTTACGGTGATCAGCTACGACAACTCGTCACTGATCTGTCCCTGCACGGCGTCGTGAACCTGCGGTTCCAGTCCGTCTCTGACCCCGAGTTGACCAAGGCTTACGAGGGTGCTGACGCGCTCGTGTTTGCAAACGACCGACAAACATGGGGATTGGCGCCGCTTGAAGCCATGGCCAAAGCCGTTCCCGTCATTGTCTCACGCGGTGCTGGCGTGCACGAAGTTCTCACGGATGGTGAGAACGCGCTCCTGGTTGACCCTGGCCGTCCGGAACAGATAGTCAGGGCAATCCGCCGTCTGGTCGAGTCTACTGACCTTCGAGGTAGGCTTGGGGAGGCCGGGCGGCGCTTGGTGCTTCAGAGATTCACGTCACGCCACTACGCTGTCGCAATGCTTGAGCTCTTCCGGGAATGCGTTTCGGAGTTCCAAATGCGGAAGGCGTAGTACCCATCTCCACGCGTTGGTCGTCCTCGGCAACGCCGAGCCGTTGGGGGGCGGTTCCGGTCGCCACGGCCCTCGTCGCTACTGGGCGTTGGTGCATCATCGCGGCCGTGGCCGCCGCCATGATTGTTCCAGGCATTGCAGCTGGCGGACTGCACTTCGGTCTCAGCGATGTCCTGGGCACGCTGGGCGTCCTGTGTTGGTTCATTCAGTGGTCGCTCGCTCGTTCGCAACGGGCAGTGGTCCTGGGGGCTCTCTGGCCTGCACTCGTCGGGGTCGCCGGACTCCTCTCAATGATCTCGAGCGCCGACGTGTTGGCGTCGACGAGGGGCATCGTAGAGCTGCTGGGTCTGTGGATCCTGCCTGCGATTGCCATACCTAATCTCTTTGAGTCTTCAGTCACCATTAACCGGGTTCTGTTGTCTGCGAGTGTCGGTAGCGTGATCGCCGCGGCTGCGAACTTGTGGACGGCCGCCCATGTGGGTATGGCGGACGGCATTCCAGCGGTCTTGGGCCCGGTCGGCGGATTCCAAGGATACTTTCAGGTCATCGGTCTTGCCGTGGCGACGCCGCAGCTCGTCATGGCAATCTCGGGGCGGCGTGTCAGTACTGCTCTCTTGTGGGCCGCGGCGGCTTGCCTAAACAGTGCTGCCTTGGTGCTAACGCAGACCAGGGGTGCGTGGTTGGCGGCAGTGATCGCGTTCGTCGCCCTTGGCATCTCTTGGCGCCGAAGCGTCCTGGTCGCCTGTGTGGTGGTCCTGTTGGCGGTGGTGGCGAACGTCTTGGGTTCGGACTCGACTGCAATCGTCAGCGAACGCGTGCAAAGCGTCTTCAGTCTTGAGGCGAACCTGTCGGGATTTGAGAGCTCCGTGGTCCGGATGGGTCTCGCCCTAACTGCGTGGAAGATGTTCGTCGCTCACCCTCTGCTGGGCGTCGGATTGAAGAACTTCCCAACCATGCTTCCTTTCTATGCACCACCAGGAATGCCTTTCGAGCTTCCTGTCGGCGCAGCCCAAGTACTGACGCCGATCGAGGGTCCACACAGTACGTATCTCTCTCTGCTGGCAGAGGTTGGTATCGTCGGGGCGATAGCATTCGTGGCATGGATTGTGGCAGCAACGTGGCGCCATTACCGAGCCACTCGGACATCAGCGTCTCCTGCAGAACAGGCTCAGGCCGCCACTCTGCTTGCTGGAGGCCTGATCGTGGCCGTCTTCAATACGTTCGCTGAGATGCATGCAACTGGCGCGCAACCTCTCATTTTCATCCTAGCTCTTGCGTACGCTCAGGGACGCGTTGCTCATCGGCCTCCCGTGACGAGTACCTCATAGGATGTCCTAGCGAGTGAGGCTCCCAACGTGGCGTACCGGGCTCGTTGTCTTCAGCCTAGCCGTGCTTGGAAAGGGCCTAGCGTTTATCCGAGAGCCTCTTGTGGCCGCTGTGATGGGCGCAAGTGCCGCATCTGACGCCTACTATCTTGCCGTCGGCCTTCCCTTCATCGTCTACAACCTTGTAGGCCTGCCGTTTTCTCTCTGGGTAACGGCGCGGCTCGTGAAGCTTCAAGCTGTTCAGAGCGCATATCAGGTCGCTGGGTTTGCAAAGCAGATGACCTGGGTGGTAACCCTGGTTGGGTTCTCCGCCACTCTGGTCGTGATCATTCTCGCTCGCCCCCTCGTGGATTTGTACGCCCCTGGCCTCGAAGGATTCCGTAGGGAGCAGGCTACAGCGGTGACCCGGATTGGGGCGCTGGCAATTCCGGCGCTGGCTCTGCAAGCAGGGCTCAGCGGACGACTCTTTGCGGAGAGTCGATTCAGCACGGTGTACATGTGGTCTGCGCTTGGGGGAGTGACGGGATTGGTCGGGGTGGCCGGACTAACGCCAGGATTCGGAGCCGCTGGGGCCGTCCTAGCATTCGTCGGTGCCTCATGGACGTCTGCGTTGGGCCTCCTGTCGCTCGGCATGAGGCGGCAAGCGGGAGCGCCACATGCAATCCCCGCAGGCATCCTTGAACCATCGGACGGGGGCGTCGCGTACCGAGCGGCCGCCTTGCAGGTGTTCTTCCAGGGAAGTCACCTCCTTGTTTTCAGCTTCGCCTCCGCACTTCCCCCAGGTGGCCTTGCGGCTACCCTGTTTGCGAGCAAGGTACAGATGGCGGTATACGAGACTGTGGTATTGACCGCTGGCGTGCTCGTCTATCCTCAGATTACACGATTCGTGCACTCACTCGATGACGAGAAAGCAGCTCGAGCCGTCACGGGTGCGCTCAACTGGCTGTTCCCGATCACCATGGGATTTGTCGTACTGCTTGTCGTCTGTCGCGTTGAGATTGTCACGCTCGTATACCAAAGGCGCGCCTTCGACGCGACGGCATCGCGCATGGTGAGCAGCGCGTTGCTCGGTTACGCCCCGGGTATCGTAGGCCTCACGGTGGTCGAAATCCTTCATCGACTCGTGGTCCTGAAGGGTCGCCTGCGGGCGTACCTCATCATCTCTGCCTGTGCCCTGGTGCTCAACTTCTTCGTCTGTAGCCTGTTCACTGCTTCCACAGGAGTCTTGGGGATCGCTCTTGGGTCCTCTGTGGGCGTGATTAGCGCAGGCGTCGGCTTGGTCATCTACGCGGGCATGCGTGTGGCGGGTATGTCCGGACAAGCGGTTGCTCTGCTTGCCGGGCGCGCTGTGGGCGCGGCCGGCATCGTCTTAGGGGTGCTGCTGCCGCTCCGCCTTCGGATTCCTGATCCTCAGTCGACGCTTGGACAGTTGATGGTCGTGGGGCTCACCGGCCTTCTAATCGTGGCCTTGTTCACTGGGATTCTTTGGGCCCTTGGCCAGCGGCATTATCCGCTCGTCGAACCATCGGACAAGGCTTGAGCGTCCAATGAGGGTCTTACTCGATGCTCGCATCCTTATGCCACGGATGACGGGCGCCGGGCGATACGTCTTTGAATTGGCGAAATGCCTGCCCGTTGTGGCCCCCGACTTGGACCTCCACGTTCTGCTGCTGCCTTCGATGTCGGTGACGGGAATTCCGCCCGCCTTGGCGCAGGTTGGAGGAACCCTTCACTATTGTGACATTCCCCTTCGGTCGCTACGGCATTGGGCGGTTGTACCTCGCGTTGTCGACCGCATCAAGCCTGACTTGTACCACTCACCGTATCTTGCCGTCCCAAGCGTGCGTTGTCCAAGCGTCCTGACGCTCTACGATCTCAACCCCGTCCTGCTCTCAGACTACTATGACCATCTCAGCGCCCTCAAGCGTTGGATAGCGCGCACGCTTCTTCGGCGCGCCATCAAACGCTGCAGTCTCGTGCTCGCGATTTCGGAGACCATCCGCGTTCTCACCGAAGCGGAGTTCCCGGGGGCTCACGGCAAAGTGCGCACCGTTCACCTAGGAGTGGACCGGCAGCTCTGGCAGGGCATGATCGAAACGAACCCCCAAGGGACCCGCCATTCCAGCGGCTCCGCCCCGCGTCCCTACGTTCTCTACGTTGGCGTCGATCGGCCGCACAAGAATCTCATTCGGCTTGTACGCGCGTTCGCCCGCTTCCGCGCGACGCACGGATGGTTGAAGGGGACGGGCCCGTATCTCTGGCTCCTGGGAGTGGGATCAGGTTCACAGGATCTGCGGGCGGCAGTACTCGCAAACGGCTTGTCGGATGATGCGCTGCTATCGGGGAGTGTCGATGATGGGTTCCTGGCAGGCGCATACCGATCGGCCGGCCTTGTTGCTTACGTGTCGACTTCGGAGGGCTTCGGACTTCCTCTCCTTGAGGCGTTCGCTGCCAAGGTTCCGGTCGTCGCGAGCGACGCTGGTTCGCTACCAGAGGTGGGTGGTGATGCGGTGCTCTACGTCCCTCCGACTGATGAGGGTCAGGTTGCTGATGCGCTATCGCGAGTCTGGCACGATGAGACCCTACGACGTGCGCTTGTCGCCCGAGGCCTTGAGCGCGTAGCTGGGTTCTCCTGGGAGGCCACGGCCCGTGCTACCGCCACTGCATATCGTGAGGTTCTCAAGGTGGAACACGAGTGACCGACGTCTTCATTGGTCAACGTGAAGGGTCACCCGCCCCGTGGCCTCTGAGAACCACAGGTGCAAGGTAATGAGGGCCCACAGTGCACGACTAAAATCTGCACGTCGTTCGAGATGGTCATCGGCTAGCGCTGCAGCTTCTCGCCCGGCGAGTATGCCAAGGTCCCTCAGCACGGGTGAAGCCACGGTGGCGTTTAGCAGTTCCTTGAGCGGTCCTCGTAGCCACTCAGCCAGCGGGACTCGGAACGTGTGCTTCGGCCGCGTGTGGATCTGCCTTGGTAGGAGCCGCTGAGCAACGACGCGAAGCAGGACCTTGCTTGTCCAACCCCGGATCTTCCAGGAATCGGGGAGGCCGAGGCCGAAGTCGACGACACGATAGTCGAGGAACGGGCACCGTGCCTCGAGTGAGGCCGCCATGGTCATCCGGTCCACCTTTGTGAGCAGTCCATTGGGCAGCATGGCACCAAGGTCGCAGAGCTGGACTGGCAGCAGGCGGCTATGGTCTCGGTGGCTCACCTGGGCTTGCTCATAACTAGAGGGCAGTCTCGTCACATCTAGATCCCAGCCAGCGGCCTGCGGTACAGCCGCCGCCGTGGCCACCGCGCGGCTCCAAGCCAGCGGGTCCGTGCCCCCAGCGGCGGCTGCGCGCAGCAGGCGTGAAAGCCTGGAGTCATCGATCGAGCGTCGGCCGCGCACCCGGAGCCCAGTCGCGGCTAGGCCCCGCACGGTGCTGAAGCGATCAACGAGTGCCGACCCGCGGAGGGCAAGTGCGTAGCGCTCGTAGCCGCCGAAGATCTCATCGGCCCCTTCTCCAGTCAGCGCGACCGTGACGCTCTTGCGCGCCTCTCGACTGAGGAGCAGAGTCGGGAGCGCGGCTGGGTCGGCGAGCGGTTCGTCTAAAGCCCAAACCACCTCCGCTAGATCCCGGAAATGTGACGCGTCCACCGGGATCTCGTGATGCTCGCAACCGAAATGCTCGGCAACCCGTCGAGCGTAGGGTGCTTCGTCGTGATCGCTGTAACCGGGGAACGAGACGTTGAACGTCGGGATTCGAGCGCCCAGTCGACCCGCAGCGATCGCTACGACGATGCTTGAGTCGAGCCCACCGCTCAAGAATGCCCCCAGCGGCACGTCGCTGATGAGTCTCAACTGGACCGAGTCGTCCAGCAGGTGGAGGAGCGCGTCGACAGCCTGCGTCTTGTCCGCACCTCGAGTCTCTGGATGAGGCTGCCAGTAACGTCGAATCTTCAGTTCGGTACCACTCCACACTCCCGTATGGCCAGGTGCCAGCCGCTGGATTTGAGTAATGGGGGTTCGGTCACCGGGCAGATACCCTAGGGCGCAGAAGGCGCGACATGCCTCACGGTCGACCGACCATACCGCCCCAGGCACTGTCAAAAGGCTGCGCAATTCGGACGCAAAGACCAGTGCACTTCCTATTCTGGCGTAGTAGAGGGGCTTCTTGCCAACCCTGTCCCGAGCCAACAACAAGCGTTGCCGGCGCGCGTCCCACACCGCAAGAGCGAACATGCCGTTTAGTTTGGTGACGACGTCGTCACCCCATTCTTCGTACCCATGGGCGAGTACTTCGACGTCTGACCGCGTCGCGAACACATGGCCGAGCTCTTGGAGTTGGCGCGCGAGAGGCTGGAAATTGTAGATCTCGCCGTTACAAACACACGCTACGTCGCGTGCTTCAGAAAAGAGAGGCTGATGTCCGTGAGTCACGTCGATGATGCTCAGACGGCGCATCGCCAACGAGCAGTAGTGATCATCGAACGCGCCGCCGTCATCGGGACCGCGATGACGAAGTTGCTGTGCGATTGTCCCAACGACTACGGCTCGGTTCGGAAGAATCCCGACGGCGCCGGCGATGCCGCACATGGGCGGTTCTAGCGCCCGGCCATGAACAGGCGCAGGGCTCGCGCGCAAACTCCCAGGACGAGTCCGACGACGGCGAGCACGACAATGCTTGGGCCGTCGGCACGGCTAGATGCGAGCGGTGCGTCGATGACCGTAATCGTCGGAGTGTCGTTCACCTCATCGATTCGGGCAGACTCGAGTTCACGTGAGAGTGTCGTGTAGACCTCTTGCCGCAAGTCGATCTGGCGTTTCATCCGGGCTTCCTCAAACATCAGTTGGGGGGAGTCGCCCAGCCGTCGGTTCCGTTGATAAAAGACCCGCAATTCATCTTCCGCCCCGTGGAGCTCCTGCAAAGCCTCGGCAACCCGACCCTCAAGAAAAGTGCGCAGCTCGCGCGCCCGCAGTTGTCGTGTGGAGACATTGAAGTGCTTAATGGACTCGATCACCAATGCGGCCATGCCCTCGGCAGCGCTCGGTGTCGCAGATGAGACTCTCACAGTAACAACGCCGGTTCGGGAGTCGACTTGGGCCGATACTTGCTTGCGAATCCTGCGCAACAGGCGGTCGATGCTTGCCCTAGAGTTTGATGTCTCTCCGCGCAAGAGACGTCGGACCGGAATCGACTCACCCGGTGCCACCTCGACCAAGCTATCAAGGAAACCTAGAAGGAGCCCCGATGTGCTGACCAGGTCACGATAGAACTGAGGCGAGCGCCCACCGTCCCCGTTGATGCCGATGCCGAACTGGCTCGCGAGCGCGCCGATGCCCGCTGGCAAACTGCGGGCTTTCTCTTGTTCGGCAACAAAGGAAGCACGAGCCGTGTAGGTCCTTGGTCGCAAGGTATTGATCGCGATGACCACAACCGACGTCACGACGCCCCACAACACAGCGGAGCGCCAAGTCCGAAGAATGCCTGCAACCAACTCATCGAAGCTGAGCTCGAGTGTTGCGGCCTGCGGTGAGTCACTCATCAAGGTGGCCATGTCTCCTCAGCACCACGATGATCGCGATCGTGTCGCCAGGATCTGTGCGACCGCCCTGAACTGCGGGGAGGTGGTAGTCGAAGGTCAGATGTCCGCCATCGTTCGGGCTATCTCAATCCAAGCGGCGCCATCGCAATAAAAGCTGATCGTCCTTCTCTTTTGAGCCGCTGGTTTGACAAACGGGCCAGCCAGTTGAAACACGGTGCCCCATGTGATGTCGCCCATGGCGCCGCCTGCGTTGTTCCGGATGTCATATACGATCTGCTGACCAGGGACTGGGTTGGCCGGATCTTCGATGGTGAAGGGCTTCGCGTCCGTTACTGCGATGGCGAAATAGTTCGCCGCCGCAGCGTCCGTCGAAATCCTGGCACTATATGCGAGCGTGCCTATTGCCGAGGCGACGCGGCCGGCAACTTGCAACTCATTGCCCAGAGTCGCCGGCAACCGTGGATCCAGAATCTGGTGCTTACGTACGGAGCTGCGGATCGGATCCGCGTATCCGCCACGGTCCGGGTATGTGAGGTATGAGTTCTGTCCCACCGTGTTTCTGCCGACGTTGTCGGCCAGCCGGATCGGGGTATTACCCGCTGCGAACTCGAAGCAGTTACCGAAGACCGTCGCCGCTTCGCAGCGCGTGAGATCCACGCCTACCGTGCCAGTTGGCCCCGGCTGCAGGAAGTCGTTTCCGAAGATGGCTGCACCGTGGCAGATCCCAGTAGCGTTGCCATCCTGGTCGTAGTTGCCCAAGTAAACGAAAGTTCGTGATGGTTGGCCTCCCTCAAACGAGTTGCCGTAGAGCGTCAAGCCCTTGCGGTTGGCGAGCCGGACATGGAGGTACTTACCAGGGACGGGATTTGTATACGCCTCGAAGAACGAGGAGTCTCTTATCGTGGTACCGCCAAGCGCTCGATTGCTGCCCATGTCGTTGATATCGAGTCCGTTTTGGGCGAAAGCGCAGGCGTCCACGACGACCGCATCCATGAAGGGGTCAGCCTCACGGCCTGCGCCCCGCATGCCGCCCGGCTCGCCCGCGCCCCCTACCTGTAGACCCCGCGTGTTTTGAACGAGGCTGCAGGCGTACAGGTGTACGCGTAGCCCCCAATCGGCCCAGACCCCGATGTTGAAGTGATTAATATCCACGTGTCGGAGGAAGAGGCCGCTGAAATTCCGCACACGCACGGCAACTCCCTTCCCACTGGCTCCGGACTCTAGCGTGAGATGCGCGAGCGTGACGTTCAATCCTTCCGCTTCCCTCGTGCCAACGAAGTGGAACATTGTTTCCGCTGGTCCGCGAAGGCGTAGAGTAGGACTCTGCCCTCCCGCCCCCTCAATCCTCGTGTTCGGCGCCAAGGACAGCGACGAGCCAAGGACGTACTTCGTGGCGCTTGGAGGCACTGCCACGACGCCGTTCACTCGGCCGGCAGCCGCAATTGCTGCCTGAAAGGCTCGGGCATCGTCGGTGGAGCCGTCGCCCTTCGCGCCGAAGTCTTTGACGTTGAAGGAGCCCGCGGAAGGCTGGTCGAGGACAATGTCGTCGTCGTGGCGGGCCCGCGGCTGGCCCGTCCAGAAGGACCCTAGAGAGGCCGCAAGGGAGCTTTCAATCAGGGATCTGCGGCTTAGACGCGACCCCATGGCTCGACCCGCCCAAGGCTCCGGGGACATCGCTGACGCGCGTGATCCCGGCCGAGTCATTTCCTCCGCACCACAATAATCGCAATCGTGCTCGCCAGGATCTGCGCGACCGCGAGTAAACTCGCGCGTCGGCCCTGCCCGTAAACGGGCCTCAGGCTCCGCCAGCTCAAGCAGTTCATGCGACCGATAAGATGCACCGCAAGTGCTCAAGAGACAAGCGATTATCCTCCTCGGCCCGAGCAGTGGGGCACCGGGCGTTGACCCCTCCCGGGTAGGTTGCGACCTTCGTCGGCCAAGCCACCGGAGGTGGGCATCAGTTATGTCGAGGGCACCGTCAGAGGTGCGAGCGGTGCAGAGGAGCGGGTTCGCTTCCTGATTGACTTGGGGGGCAACCTATTCGCTGCTCCCCGAGGCCGTTCTGATTCCGCGCCAATCTGTACCACGTCGGGCGAAAACGATGAGGTCGGACACCCGCTCCCTCCTCACATTGACTCGGCCCTTTCGCCGAGCCGATATTGTGCCCATGGCCCTTCACCTGCTCCCGGGTCCGTTCACCCTCGACGCCTACCACCGGCTCGGCGAGCTGGGTGTGCTGGACGAGGACGACCGCGTGGAACTGCTCGACGGGCAGATCGTCGAGATGACGCCGATCGGCGCCGCCCACGCGGCCTGCGTGAATCGCCTGACTGCCTTGCTATCCCGCCGCACGGGCGGTGACACCTGCGTGAGCGTGCAGAACCCCGTGCCGCTGGCCGAGCGCTGGGAGCCGCAGCCCGATCTGGCCGTCGTGCGGCGCGCCGGGGGCTTCTCGGGCGCGTGGCTCCCCAGCCCCCAGGACGTCCTGCTCGTCATCGAAGTCGCCGACACCTCCCTCGAGCGCGACCGCGACGTGAAGATCCCGCGCTACGCTGCGGCCGCAATCCCGGAGGCCTGGCTCGTTGACCTCGGCGCCGACGCCATCACCATGTACCGCGAGCCGCGCTCCAACGGGTATCGCGAGGTCGTCACCGTTACCCGCGGTGAGACCCTGCGACCGCTCCTCCTGCCCGACGCCGCCATCACCGCCACCGACATCCTCGACTAGGCTCCATGGTACTGCCCGTGCTCCGGGGCCCCTTCACGGTCGAGTCCTACCAGCGGCTCGCCGAGCTGGGCGTGCTGGGCGAGGATGACCGCGTCGAGCTCATCGCCGGCCAAGTCGTCGCCATGACCCCCATTGGGGACCGCCACGCGAGCTGCGTCCGGCGTTTGCACGACCTGTTTGCCCGCCGTGCCCTCGAGCTCGCGATCATCGACGTGCAGAACCCCGTGGTGCTCGGGCGTCACGACGCGCCGCAGCCGGACTTGCCCGTGCTCAAACGTCGGGCCGATGGCTACCCCCGCCACCCGCGCGCCCGGGACATCCTCCTCGTCATCGAGGTCGCCGACACCACCCTCGCCTACGACCGCGACGTCAAGATCCCGCTCTATGCCCGCGCCGTCATCCCCGAGCTGTGGCTCGTGGACCTCGGCGCGCAGGCCATCACGGTGTACCGGGAACCGAGCCCTGACGCGTACCGCGAGGTCACCACCGTTTCCGCGGGCGGCACCCTGCGACCGCTCCTCCCCCCCGACGTCACGATCGGGGCCGCCGACATCCTCGGCTAGTCGGTCGCGGGTTCCCCCTTTCGCGGCCTGTGACACCCTCTGCTAGCCGACGGCCCGGCGCAGCGCGCAACCAATTGGCCCCACCGGCGCGGGAATGATGCCGCAACGAGCACCGCTGCTTGCCACCTTCTCCCTCCGATGGGGCGGACAATCGCGCTGCGCTCCGATGGTCGCACGATCCAGATCGCGGGCATTGTGCCGGGTTGGATCGTGCTTCCGGGTAACCTCCGAGGTACCGAGCGTACCGTCGGGATCGCTCCGGAGCGCATCGAACACATCCGACGGCGACATCCGCAATGGCTTCCCTTGTGCCTGACCCATATTCCAACGGTGCTTTCAGCCCCGGACTTTATCGGACGGCGCCGACACGGGGATCGGCGCCGAGTGGAGTTCGTGGGACTCGTGGGCCGCCCGGCCCGCTGGCTCCTCGTATCGGTCAAATTCCTTGATGACAAGCGCGAGGCGTGGGTGAATAGCGCGTACCCGTTTGCGCACGAACACTTGACGGCGCGGGTGCGCGCGGGTACGCTGTGGAGAGCCATTCGCGGGCCGTGAGGACGGAAAGGTTGCCGTCACCATTCCTGCAAGGGAATCTAGGAGATCCAGAGGTTATCGCCTGGCACGGTTCGCGACGCGGGGGGCTCGACACGAGCCCCTCGCGTTGTCTTTCGGTCCTGGCGCCGTTTTGCTCCCCTGCGCAGTTTTCGGATGACGCCGTTCGCTAAACAGACCCTCCATACTCCGGAGCATGGGTATCAGCTACATCCAGGGCACCGTGCGCGGTCCCAGCGGCACCGAAGCCACAGTTCGCTTCCTGATCGACAGTGGAGCGATGTACTCGCTCCTCCCCGAGCCGGTGTGGCAGGCCATCGGGCTCGCGCCGCTGCGCGAGATGGACTTCAGCCTGGCCGACGGGACGATCATCCGCCGGTCGGTCTCGGAGTGCCGGCTCGCCCTGCCCCAGGGCGAAGGCCAGCCGGGCGATGCGGAAGCCCTCCTCGGTCTCGTCTTCAACCCGTTCCGCCGCACCCTCCACGCCATGCGTGCGCTGATGGTGTGACGCGCTACCGCCTCAGCACCACAATAATCGCAATCGTGCTCGCCAGAATCTGCGCCACCGCCCCGAACAGCGACACGTAGTCGGTCTTCTTCGCATTCGGATCCTCGGCAGGCACGAACACTTCCGATCCAGGCCCGGGCGTCGGATCACCACCCCCCAAGAAGCTGTGATGCCGCGTGCGCACCTCGCCGTTCGCGAACCGCACGCTCACCTGGCTCTTTAGTGCCTGCGGCGCGTACCCGCCGGCGGCGCTGACGTAGTACGAGAGATTCGCCCCCTGCCGCCACAGCACGCTCCCCGGCGAGTTCACCGACCCCGACACTTTCACGCTCGGCGTGTACTCCGGGATGTGCAACGAGTCGCCCGGCTGCAGCACGATGTTGAAACGCGACGACGTGTCGGCGAGGGCGCGACGCACATCGACGTTGATCCGGCCCACGGCGTTGACGGCGCGGTAGAACCGGATCCCCTCGGGGTACGCCTGCGGCGTCAGACCACCGCCGCGGCTGAAGAGGCTCGACAGGCGGTCGCTCTTGGTCCGCAGCGAGTAGGTGCCGGGGAAGCGGACCTCGCCCGTGATCGTGACGGTGCGCTGAAAGTCGAAGTCGGGCTGCCGCAGAATCAACGCGTTGTCGTACGGCTGGAGCGGCACCTCCGCCGCGCCGTTCGCGGGGAAGGGAAGCCCCGGCGGCCCCACATAGCGGCCCGCCGAGTCGCGCTCGAACAGATACGTCGAATCGAGCGGCACCCGCAGCGTCGTCGCCAGCTGGCCTTGCGAGCGGTCCGCCGGCATGCGCGCGATTTCGGCTTCCCGCAAATCGGCGCCGATCGCCGGCCCGCGCGCGAGCAGCACGAGATCGCGCAGCGTCATCCCCTGACGCCACGGATACGACCCCGGCTTCTTCACCATCCCCGCGATCGCGACGTAGAACTGGCCGGAGAGCGCGGAAACGGAATCGATCACGACCGAGTCTCCGTCGAGCAGGGCTAGCGGCGGGATTTGAATGCCCGTTAGAGCGACATCGATGACGGCGCGCGGCGGGGAGCCCGGACCGCGCTCCGCCGGCGGCAGTAACCGGTGCACCGCGATGCGCTTGAATTGTGCGTTGGGCCGGAACCCACCAGCCGCTCCCAGGAGATCGCTGAGGGTCTCGCCCGCCCGCAGCTCGTAGATCGCCGGCCGCGTGACGGCGCCGCTGATCTCGGCGCGAATGCCATGCACCGGCACGAACACGACGTCACCCGTCTGCAAGCGCACGTCATCGTGCACGTCGCCGCGCAGCAGATAGTCGTACAGATCGAGCGTCGCGACCGGCTTGTCGCCGCGGCGCACTTCGACCGATCGCAGATTGGCCCGGTCGGTCACCCCGCCCGCCGCGTACAGCGCCGTGAGCACGGTACCGAGCGAGCTGATCTGGTACGCGCCCGGCTGCGCCACCTCGCCCACCACGTAGATCTGATTGGCGCGCACGTTGGCGACCGAAATGTCGAACCGCGTCGTGGCATTGGTGCGTCGCACCCCCGAATAGACCCGCCCCAGCCGGTCGTACAGCACGCTGCGCAGCTGCTCGAGCGTGAGGTTCGACACAAACACCTGCCCGACTTGGGGGATCAAGATGAACCCCTCGCGCGTGACCGACAGCGTGTGCGCCAGCTCGACGTCGCCCGTCAGGATCAGCACCAGATTGTCGCCCGGGCCGAGTCTATAATCGGGGGGGACAGGTCCCGCGAGCAGCGGCAGGAACTGCGTCGTGGTGCGCCGGAACACGTCCACCCCAAACACACGACTCGGCGCATACCCCGACCGCGAGCGCATCAACCCCGTGTCAACCGGGAGTAGGGGCGCCTCATACAGCGGTAAACCAAGCGCCTGGATCGCTTGCAGCTCGAGCGCGCCGGGAGCCGTCTGCACGCCACCCGCCGGCGCCCCGCCCAGGTACGCGTCGAGCAGCGTGGGGGAGTAGCCGCTCGCCGAGAGCCGCGCGCGGATTTGGTCGGGGGTGAGGCCGGAGGACTGGATGCGCGCGCGCAGCTGGTCGGCGATGCCGGGCTGTTGGAGGGCTTGCTGGATCTGGCCCTGGGTAGGCTGCTGCGCGCTGAGGGGCAGCGCGCCTAACACCAAGCCGAGCAGGCATGTGCGAGTGAACATCGGGCCGAAAAGATGGGAGCTAAGTAGCGGGGGGTCAAGCTTTTGGCTCGGGTGCGTGAACCCCGGGGCCATGCCCCGGGGTCCCGCAGTTAGCTGGCCACCTTCAGGAGTCCGGGAACGGAGATGAGTCGCTGATTCACGGGATCGGCTGCCAACCGGAAGCCTTCGAGCGTGTACGCCCCGAGCAGAGGCGTGGACCCTCGGTCGCCGAACACGACGATGGTGGGCCGTGCCCGTCTTCCAAGTCTGACCTGCGTCCACGCGACCCAGTACTGCACCTCACGCCCGTCCGCTAACACGAAGGGCCACTCTTCTTCAGGCGTCACGCCCAACCGGTCCAGCACGTCGCGAGGAATCCATGTGTATGCTGCCCCGGTGTCTACGAGGGCTTGCATCGAGACGAAACGTGCGCCGGCGACGTCGCCGACCTCAATCGAGACCTGGAAAGTGCCCATTCCAGAACTTGATGTGCTGCCACCTGGAGGCGGTAACCGAATCATCGCATCCTCCTTTGAGTCCCCGCTGTGAGGACTAGCGGAGAAACTCCTTGTAAACTCCCGCCGTCTGCTCCGCCGTCCGCTGCCACGTGAACCCCCGCGCCCTCGCCCACCCCTTATCGATCAATTCCTCGCGACGGTCGGTGTCCTCCGACAGCGTCTCCAGCGCCTCGACGTACGCGGCCGGATCGCGTCCCTCCACCACCAGCGCCGCGTCTCCTCCCACTTCCTTCAACCCACCGGCGCCAGACGTGACGACAGGCAAGCCCGATGCAAATGCCTCGAGGACGGGAAATCCAAACCCCTCGTACAGCGACGGAAACAAGAGGACATCCGCGGCACGGTAGGCGCGCCGCAGCGTCGTCTCGTCCGCCGCCGCCACGCTGCGCACCGCGCGCCGCAGATCGAGCCGGTCGATCAGCTGCTCCTGCTCGGGGGTGAACCGGCCCCCCACTTGCAGCAGATAGACGTCGGCGTGCTGCCGCAGCCGGGCGACGGTGTTGATCACGAGCGGCACATTCTTCCGGTCCACAGTGCTGCCGACGTGCAGCACGACGAACGCTTCCTCGGGAATGCGCCAGTCACGCCGCCCGCGCTCGCGCGCGCTGGTCGATTCCCCGAAAAAGGCGCGGTCGACCCCAAACGGGATCACGCGCACCCGTTTGTCGTCACCGAGCCACGTCGCCAGCTCGCCCTTGAGCCACTCGGTGCCGACGATGTACGCGTCGGCCTGGCGGAGGGCTTTCAGTGCCGTCCTGAGGAACCGATTGCGCACCCCCTCCCGCCAGCCATCGGTCGGCGAGCGCAGCACGATCACGGGCATCAGATCGTGCACCGTGACCACCACGGGACGCTTGCGCGCGCTGGACAGCATGTGGGCGTAGCTGTGATCGAGGATGTGCACCAGATCGGCGCGCCGCGCCTCACGCTTCACGCGCCACGGATAGAAGAAATGGCGCGCGGCGTATTGATGCGGGCCGTGCAACGGGCCCGGCAACACGATGCGCGACGGATCGACCGGCTGCGTCCACCAGCGCACGAACGACCCCGAGCTGCGGTTGCCGCGGCCGTCGCGCAGCTCCTCCGTCAGCGCCCCGATGTGGGCCGCGAGTCGGACGTCGAAGCCGGGACTGGAGCTCTCGAGCCAGTCGTGCAAGCGATGGGCGTACTTGTCCATCGAAGGCCAACCCTCGAGGGGCAGATCCGGGACCAGGAGAACTCGGGCCATGGTCAAACGAGCAGGGTGTTCCAAAAACTCAAGGTTCTCTCCGCAACTGCGTCGTCAGAATAGAGCCTCATCGCCCTCGCTCTTCCCGCCGCCGCGATCGGCTTCCGCACCGCGTCATCGGCGAGTCGCAGCAATTCGGCCGCGAGCCCCGGCGCATCGCCTCCCGGCACCACCACGCCGGCGTCTCCCACGATCTCGGGAATCACGCCGCTCCCCGAGCCGAGCACCGCGACCTCGTGCGCCATCGCCTCGACCAGCACGTGCCCGTTGGGCTCCTGCCAATCGGGGAGCGCGCGCGAGGGCTGCACCAGCACATCGGTGTCGGTCCAGAGCCGCTCCAGCTGCTCGGCGGGGAGGCCGCCGGTCCAGCGAATCCGCGCCGCCAGCCGCAGCTCACTCGCCAGGGCTTCGAGCCGTTCGCGCTCCGGCCCGTCTCCCACGACCGTCAGATGCCACGCGGCGCCGCGATTCAGCGCGAGCGCATGCAGCAAGTTATCGAGTCCCTTGCGGGCCACCAAGCGTCCCACGCACGCGATCGCGAGACCCTCGTGCGGCGCGTGCAGCGGGTCGTGCGGCACGCCGGTGCCGAGCTGCGGGATGACGGCGACCGGCAGCGTCGCCACCTCGCGCCGCACCAGCTCGGCGCCCGCCTCGCTCCCCGCCACGACGCCCTTCAGGCGGCGCAGCGTGCGGCGCCGGCCCCAGCGCTGCAGCAGGGGGAGCCGCGGGTCGACATTCTGATGAGTGAAGAGTACGACGGGGATGCTGAGGTGACGCGCCGCCTTGATCACCTGGCGCGCCACCGCCGTGGTGGGCTCTTCCTCTATCTGGACCAGGTCGGGGCGTTTGTCGCGCAGCAGGGCGCCGAGGGCGCGACGACCGAAGCGGACTTTGTGCAGCTGGTCGCCCCCCTTGGCGGGGATCGGGAAGACCTCCAAGCCGCTCTGGCGCTCCCAGGCGCTTTCGATGCGCTCGCCCAGCGCCGGCTCGCGCCAGCGCTGCGGCACGCCCACGGTGACGTCGAGGCCCTGGGCGGCGAGCGCGCGCAGTTTCCCGCGGTGGGCGGGTTGAACGTAGGTGTGCGAGATGACGAGGACGCGACGCATTCAGGTTGGGTAGTGGGCGGCACAGGACTCGAACCTGTGACCTCCGGTATGTGAGACCGGCGCTCTAACCAGCTGAGCTAGCCACCCGAGGAAACTCCAAGATACAATGGGCCCTCCAGGATTTGAACCTGGGACCTACGGATTATGAGTCCGCTGCTCTAACCGCTGAGCTAAGGGCCCGTCCTACAGCAAGCCTCCGCGCCGCAGCTTCCCGAGTTGATCGTAATAGGCCTCGTGCATGCCGAGCACCTCGGCGGGCGAGACCGTCGCGACGCCGGCCTTGGAGACCTCGATCCCCGCCGCAAAATTGGCGACGTCGGCGGCCTCGCGCACGCTAGCCCCGGCCGCCAGCGCCGTCCCCACCCACGCCGTGACGGTGTCGCCGGCGCCGGACACGTCGTATACCTCGCGCGCCATCGTGGGGATGCGGGTGATTCCCCCGTCCTTGGTGACGAGGATCATCCCCTCGGCGCCGAGCGTGAGCAGCAGATTGTCCACCGCCAGCTTGCCGAGGGCGCTGGGCAAGGCGTCGGGGTGCGCGAGATCGAGCGCCGCGCCCATCGCCTGCTCCAGCTCCTTGCGGTTCGGCTTGAACACCGTGGCGCCGCGATAGGCGAAGAAGTTCTTGAACTTGGGGTCCACGACGACCGGGACGCCGCGCTTCTTCGCGAGCGCCAGGCCCCGCTCGATCACCTGCGGGACGACCGTCCCCTTGTTGTAATCCTCTATAAGGAGGGCATCGGCGTCGCGCATGGCGCGCTCCAGCTCGCCCGCCACGATCTCCATCGTGCGCGCGGGGATCGGTTCGTCCACCTCTTCGTCGATGCGCAGCATCTGCTGCCCGCGCGCCACGACGCGCGTCTTGGACGTGGTGGGCCGCGCGGCGGCGACGGTGAGATAGCTGTCGGCGAGCCGCGCCTGGGCCAGCTCGGAACGCACCGAGTCGCCGCGCGCGTCGTCGCCGATCACCGCGACGAGCCGGCACTCGGCGCCAATCGCCGCGACGTTGGCGGCCACGTTCGCCGCGCCGCCGAGCGCGTGGCGCCGGCCGTGCACCGTGACGACGGGCACGGGCGCCTCGGGGGAGATGCGGTCCACTTCGCCGGAGAGATAGATGTCGAGCATCGCGTCGCCGAGGACGACGACGCGGACGCCGGCCATCTTGCGGAGCAGGGCCTCGATTTGGTCGCGGGTCATGAAGGCAACAACGTCATGGTAGCAGGCTCTCCCACCGATACCGCCACTCGATTCCCACGCTCCCCACCCACCGGGTGCGCGACAGCCCGCTGACGTGGTCCGCGTTCGAGATCAGGTGCACGCCACCGTTCCCTGCCAAGCTCCAAGTACCCGCGGACACTTGAAGGCTGACGGCCAGTCTCACCGTTCTTTCCACCACGCCGGATAGAAATGCCGGCGTCGAATCGTATGCTGCGACGAGCGGATGAGCTAGATGAAGATCGCCCTCGCCCTGGCGTAAAACCGTGATCTCAGGCGTGAGCAGTGCGCCGTGCGCCGTGAGCAGGGACGTGCGCACGGTCAGCTGATCGTAATCCGAGAAGTTGCGACCCGTCCCCAAGCCGAAGTAGAGCGGCGCTTGGAAGTTGTCTTCGTTCCTGTACGCGAGATTCGAGATGCGCGTGTAGAAGAGCGTCCACGCGCCGTGCAGCGGCGCCAGGTTGCCCTGGGCGCCGAGCGTCAGACCGTAGCTGGCCGGCTTGCGGTCGGCCGCTGTTTTCCGATCGACCTGGATGTCGTCGAGCATGCCTTGCGCGAACACTGTCACACTCGAGCGGCGCTGCAGATCGATGCCGACGAACGAATTGACGTTGGTGTTGGTGTTGAGCTGCGCCAGGAGGCCGAGGCTCATGAGGTTCAAGTACCAGGGCTCGAGCTGCCGGTCCACGCCCGCGAGCACCGATGCTTCCCACAGCGCCACCGTCCAGCGCCCCGGTGGTCGCAGCCAGAGGCGATGCTGGACCATGTAGCGGTTGTGGATCGCGCCGCTCGTATCGGTGAGGCTGTTCAGCTGCGTCGCCAGTCCCTCGAGGCGCACGCCGCCCGTCCCGAGGGAGAGCGCGGCATGATCCATCCCGTAGGGCGAGTCGGAGAGGAGAACGCCTTGGACGGGACTCGGTCCCCAATTGCGGTCGAGCGTTCCGAAGAACAGCTCCGCGTAACGCAGCTGGGCGCTGACATACGCCTCGGCGCTCCGGCCCGCGATGGCGCGATCCTTTTTCCCGTACCAGTCCGGATCGTACTTGAGGCGCGTGTCGAAGTAGGGGTGCGTCACGGCGACGACCGGGCCAAAGAAGAGCGTCAGCGCCGCGCCGCCCGACACGGTGCCGTGCCCGGGACCGGCGGCGCGCAGCGCATCGCGGCGCGCGTGCGAGCTGCCGGCGCCGCCGGCCTGGAGGTCGAGTCGTGCGGTCGGACCGCGCTCGCGCCGCGTCAGCTCGTTGATGACGTGGCGAACGACATCCCACTCGGCCGTCGTGAGGCGCGCGCTGTCCGCCCCCTCGAGCGCGCGCAGCAGGTCGGCGGCGCGAAACGGGCGGGTGAGCGGCGTCGGGTCGACGAGGCGACCGCGGGCGATCAGATGCTCGACGTAGGGCATCGCCCAGTGGTTGAGCGGGACGTAGGGGGAGGCGTCCTGCGCCGCCGCCAGCGTGGGGAGTAGAAGAAGGAAGAGGACGGTACGCATTGAGCGCGCAATCTTCGATATGAGAGGATGAGAGGCAAGAGGTGAAGAGATGGGCCTCCGGTTTAACCGTCCCCTGAAGGGCGTCCTTTAGGACGAGCGTTCTAGCCGAGCCGGGCCTTCAGCCCACGGTTAACTTCCCCGCGCCTATGTCTCCACTTCTCGTCCTCCTCCTCGCCGTTCTCGCGACCACCTACGCCGGCCCCATCGTCCGGTTGGCGGTGGCGCCGGCGCTGGCGATCGCGTTCTGGAGACTGACCCTCGTGCTTCCGGTGACGGGGGGATTGGCGGTGTGGGAAGGGCGTGGGGCGTCGGGCGTAGGACGTGACGCCCAACGCCCCACGTCCCACGCCCTTTGGCTGATGGTTCTTTCCGGTCTGTTCCTGGCTGCGCACTTCTGGACCTGGATCGCGTCGCTGCGCTTCACCACGGTCGCGAGCTCGGTCGTGCTCGTCTCGCTCAAGCCTATCTTCGTGTGGGCGCTGGCCGCCGTGTGGCTGCACGAGCACCCCAGCCGGCGCGAGGGGTGGGGGATCGGGATCGCGGTCGTCGGCGCGACGCTGATCGGGATCGGCGACGCGCGCTTGTCGCTCGGCGCCCTGGGCGGCGATCTGCTGGCCCTCGCGGGCGCGCTCACCGCCGCGGGCTACTACGTCATCGGGCGGCGGGTGCGCGTCACGGTCGGTGTGTGGACCTATGCGACCGTCGTCTACGCCGTCGCCGCGCTCACACTTGCCGCCGTCGCCCTGCTGCGCGACGTGCCCCTCACCGGGTTCGCGGGGCGCGACTGGGCCGTGTTCGGCGCGCTGGCGGTGGGGCCGATGCTGCTCGGCCACACGGGCATGAACTACGCGCTGAAGTACTATCGGGCCACGACCGTCAACGTCGCGGCGCTGGGCGAGCCCGTGGGCGCGACGCTGATCGCATGGCTGGGCCTGCACGAGAGCCCACCGGTTCTGGCATTGATTGGAGGGGCGGTGGTCATCGCGGGGATCGGGTTCACGTTGAGTGGTGCGGAGTTTCAAGGGAGGCGTGATGTCGCGAATGATCCTTCATAGCAATGCCGCACTCCGCACCCCGCACGCCGCACGTGATGGGGGGGGAGGGGAGCGCCACCGTGCAAGTTGAGTTGCGCCGGGGCACGGTCGTCGAGTCGCGCCACCGCGTCCACGTCGCGGTCGTGAACGCCGACACTACGCTCGTCGCCCAGGCCGGCGATCCCCAGCTCATCACGTTCTGGCGATCGGCGGCCAAGCCGTTTCAGGCGATGCCGCTCGTGGAGGACGGGGCCGCCGAGCGATTCAAGCTCACGAGCGAAGACCTGGCGCTCATTTGTGCCTCGCATTCGAGCGAGCCGCCGCAGGTGGCGCGGGTGCGCGAGCTGCTTCAAAAGATCGGCTGCTCGGAGCGCGATCTGTTGTGCGGACCGCACCGGCCCCTCTCCGAAGCTGTGGCGAAAGACTACGAGACGCGCGGCGTGCGGCTCACGGCCGTGTACTCGAATTGTTCGGGCAAGCACGCGGGGATGTTGGCGCTTGCGAAGCACCACGGTTGGCCGACCGAGTTCTACACGCGGCTCGAGCACCCCGTCCAGCAACGCTGCCTCGCCGAGGTGAGCAGCTGGACGGGAATGCCCGCCGAGGAGATTGGCGTGGGCGTGGACGGGTGCGGTGTCGCGTGCTTCGCGATGCCGCTCGTCAGTATGGCACGCGCGTATGCGCGGCTCGAAGGCCCGATCCGTGACGCGATGCTGAAGCATCCCGAGCTGATCGCCGGCGAAGGGCGGCCCTGTACCGAGATGATGCGCGCGCACCCGGGACAGGTCGTCGCGAAGGTCGGCGCCGAGGGCGTGTACAGCGCCTTACTCGTGCGCGAGAAGCTCGGCGTCGCCCTCAAGGTCGAGGACGGTCACAGCGTGGCCTCGGCGCTGGCGCTGGCGGCGGTGCTCGGCGAGCTGGGGCTGCGGCCGCAGCCCGATTCCCTGGTCTCGCGGCCCACGCAGAACTCGCGGGGTGAGACGGTGGGGGAGATGCGGGTAAATGGGGGGCTCACGCGGTGAAAAGAGTGCGGCGTGCGGGGTGCGGAGTGGTAGTGTGAGCGGCGGGCTCGATCCGCAAACGTTGGCCCTCATCCGGATCGCGACCGCGACGGCGACGGGCGACGAGACCAAGCTGCGCGTGCGGATGATCGCTGCGCGTGCCGCCGGCGTGCCCGCGGCGTGGGTCGAGGAGCTGCTGCTGCAGAGCTTCCTCAACGTGGGGTATCCGCTCACCTTGGTCGCCTTCGCGGTGTGGCGTGAGGTGGCGGGGCCTCCGCAGGACGTGGGCGAGCCGATCGCGCACCCGGAATGGGCGCGGTGGACGGAGCGCGGGGTGCAGGCGTGCGCCGAGGTGTACGGGCGGACGTATCACAAGCTGCTGGTGAATCTGCGGGCGCTGCACCCCGCGATCGAGCCGCTCGTGGTGGTGGACGCGTACGGCAAGATTCTGTCGCGGCCGGGGCTCGACACGAAGCGGCGCGAGCTGTGCACCCTGGCCGCCATTGCAATGCTGAATGCCCCCCGCCAATTGCACGCGCATCTGCGTGGAGCGCTGAATACTGGGTCGACGCGGGATGAAGTGGACGGGGTGCTCGCGGTGGTCGAGATGGATCTGACGAAGGAGCGCGCGTTGAAGCTGTGGGAGATGTGGGTGGATGTCAGGGAGCGCAATCTCTGATGTTCATAGATCGTGCTGTGGTTCATGTGGTTGCCGGAACAGGGGGATCGGGAGCCAGTTCTTTTCGGCGCGAGAAGTTCGTGCCCAAAGGTGGCCCGGACGGCGGTGACGGTGGATCGGGCGGAAGTGTGTACGTCCGCGCCGACGAAAACCTCGCCACGCTGCTCGACTACCGCTATCACACCTTGTGGAAGGCCGACCGCGGGCAGCACGGCAAAGGGAAGAACATGACGGGCAAGTCGGCCGCTGATGTGTATCTCCCCGTCCCGCCCGGCACCGAGCTGCGCGACGCCGACACGGGCGAGCTGCTCGGCGAATTGCTCGGGGCCGGCCAGACCTTGCTCGTGGCCAAGGGTGGGCACGGCGGGCGCGGCAACCAGCACTTCGCCACGCCGACGCACCAGTCGCCGCGCGAGTGGGAGCCGGGAGAGCAGGGCGTCGAGCGCAACGTCGAGCTGCTGCTCAAGCTCATCGCCGACGTCGGTCTGTTGGGCGAGCCGAACGCCGGCAAGAGCACGCTGCTCTCCGTCATCTCGGCGGCACGGCCCAAAGTCGCCGACTACCCCTTCACCACGCTCGAGCCGCACCTCGGCGTCGTCGGGCTGTCGGGGCATCGGACGTTCGTGGTGGCGGACATCCCCGGGATCATCGAAGGGGCGCACGCGGGGAAGGGGCTCGGCCTGCGCTTCCTGCAGCACGTGGAGCGCACCAGGATGCTCGCCGTGCTGGTGCCGGTCGACAGCCCCGATCCCCAGGCGACGTACGACCTGCTGCGTCGGGAGGCGGCGCTGTACTCACCGGATCTGGCGTCCAAGCCGCATGTGGTCGTGCTCACGAAGGGCGACCTACGCGCCCCGCACTCCGCACCCCGCACGGAGGTCCGTACAGACGGTGGCGCACCGGTGGTCGAAATCTCGGCCGTCACTCGCCAGGGTGTACCGGAACTGCTCGAACTCCTATGGGCGACCCTGAAGTCGTAGCGACGCTGGCGCTGGCGTTGGTGCCGGGGATTGGATCGCACCGTCTCCGGCTGCTGCTCGGCGCGTTCGGGAGCGCCGAAGCGGTGCTGCAAGCGCCGCACGCGCGCCTCGTCGCGCTGCACGGCATCAGCCGGGCGGCGGCGACGGCGATTCGCGCCGTGGCGCCGCGGGACGGGGAGCGGGTGCTCGCCCAGCTAGCGGAGATTGGCGCCCGCGCGCTCCTCCCCGCCGACCCCGACTACCCCGCGCAGCTCGTCGACATTCACGATCCTCCCGCGGTGCTCTACGCCTGGGGCGAGGTGTCGCTGCTCGCGCGTCCGGCGGTCGCGATCGTGGGGAGCCGGAACCACACCGCCTACGGCGCCGAAGCGGTGCGGCTGCTCGCCGGCGCCGTCGCGCGCCGCGCCGTCGTGGTGAGCGGCATGGCGCGCGGCATCGACGCGCTGGCGCATACGGCGGCGCTCGACGTCGGCGGAAAGAGCGTGGGTGTGCTCGGCAACGGGTTCGGCGTCATCTATCCCGCGGCCAACGGCGCGCTGTATGCGCGCATGGTCGAACACGGGTGCCTCGTCAGCGAGCACCCGCCGGGCGAGCGGCCGCACGCCGGCTCGTTCTCGCGCCGCAACCGGCTGATCTCGGGGCTGGCGCGCGCCGTGCTCGTGATCGAGGCCGCGGCGCAGTCGGGCGCGATCGTCACCGCGGATGCGGGGCTCGAGCAGAACCGTCCCATCCTCGCCGTGCCGGGTCCCATCACGAGCCCGACCTCCGTCGGCTGCAACAAGCTCATTCAGCAGGGCGCGAAGGCCGCGCTGTGCGCCGCCGACATTCTCGAGGAGATCGGCCTTCCCACCGGTCTCAACGACACCGCCGTGGCCTTGGCGACTCCCGCGCCCCGCGTACCGCCACCCGATCTCTCCGGACTGCAGCTGACCCTGTGGAACCGGCTCACCGCCGAGCCGCAGCATGTGGACGCGCTCGTCGCCGCGGCGCGGACGGGGGCGGCGGATGTGTTGGGCGCGCTGACGGAGTTGGAGCTGCGGGGATTGGTGCGGCAGACGCCGGGGATGGTGTTTGGGCTGAGCTGAGGGGTCACCCCGGGGCACCGCGCCGCTCCAACTATGCAAACCCACGTTTCCCTTTTTCTTGAACCCCGGGGCATGGCCCCGGGGTTAGTCTACCCGGAAGAGTTCGAGTGAGGGCAAAGGGGCCGCACAAGGCATACGCGCTGTATGCGCACATCACCTGGGGCACGCACTGGCGGGCCCGCACGGTCTGCCGCGCCGACGTGCAGACCGTCACAGCCGCCGTGCAGCGTGCCGCCGTGCGACACAGCGTCAAGGTGATCGCTCAAGCAGTGCTCACCGAGCACGTGCACATTCTCGTGAGCTACCGGCCCGACACTGCGCTTTCGGCGTTCGTGCGTGACGCCAAGTCCGAGTCGTCGCGCTTGGTCGGAGCGAACGCAGCGTGGTGCCGCGGTTACTACGCGGGGTCAGTGTGCGCAAACCACTTGTGCGCCACACGCGAGTACATAGCACGGCAGCACGCTCACCATCCCCACCTCATCCCACCAGGGTAGACCAACCCCGCGGCCATGCCGCGGGGCTTCTGGCGGGCCGTTGCCAGGGGACACCGCCCGGGGTCCACCGATGGTGGGCTATATTCCCCCCGTGGTCCGCCACCTCTACGTCCACGTCCCCTTCTGCGTCCGGCGCTGCTCCTACTGCGACTTCTCGATCGCCGTCCGAAAGACGATTCCGGCGCAGGAGTACGTGGAAACCGTGTTGACCGAGTGGCGCTCGGCTGACCCCGGGCCGACGGCCCGGGGTGGGCCAGAGGCCCTCGAGACCCTCTACCTCGGCGGCGGCACCCCATCTCTCCTTCCGCCCCCGGACCTCGCCCGGCTGCTCACATCGTTGTTCGACGCCTTTCGCTCGACTACTTCGCTCGACGACGGTGAAGTCACGTTAGAGGCTAATCCGGAGGACGTGACTCCGGAGAGCGCGGGTGTCTGGCGCGCCGCCGGCGTCAATCGTGTCTCGCTCGGTGCGCAGTCGTTCGACGACCGTGTCCTGCAATGGATGCACCGCTCCCACGACGCGGCCCGCATCGGCGACGCGGTGCGCATGCTGCGCGCGGCGGGGATCGAGAACATCTCGCTCGACCTGATCTTCGCACTCCCCGAAGATCTGCAACGGGACTGGGACCGCGATCTGGATCACGCCCTCGCCCTACGCCCCACTCACGTGTCCTTGTACGGTCTCACCGTCGAACCGCGCACGCCCCTCGACCGCTGGATCTCTCGCGGGGCGACGAAGCTGCCTGCCGACGACCGCTACGCGGAGGAGTACCTCCACGCCCACAGACGGCTGCACGCTGACGGCTATCAGTTTTACGAGGTCTCGAACGCCGCGCGGGATGGTTTTCGTTCACGCCATAACTCGGCCTATTGGTCAGGTCGTTCATACCTGGGTCTCGGTCCAGCCGCGCACTCGTTCGATGGCTCGACTCGCCGCTGGAACATCGCGGCGTGGGAGGCCTACCGGCGCGCCATCGCGGAAGGACGTTCGCCCATCGAGTCCGAGGAGGTGCTCACTCCTGAACAAGAAAAGCTCGAACGGGCCTATTTGGCGCTCCGAACCTCGGAAGGGTTGTCACGTTCCATCGTTCCATCTGTCCATCTTTCCGCCTGGTTGGGGGCGGGCTGGGTGGTGGTGGAGGGGGACAGGGTGCGGTGCACCCCCGAGGGCTGGTTGCGGCTCGACGAGCTCGTTGCTAAATTGTTCGCGGCAAAGGAGTTGGCAACGTGACCGCGTCGCTTACCGACCGCGAGCGCCAGGTGCTCGAGGCCGTCATCGAAACCTACGTGCAGACCGCCGAACCGGCGGGGAGCCGCACTATCGCCAAGCGTCACCAGCTTGGCCTGTCGCCGGCGACTATCCGCAACACGATGAGCGATCTCGAGGAGAAGGGCTTCCTCTACCACCCGCACACCTCGGCGGGCCGCATTCCCACCGACCAGGCGTACCGCGTCTACGTCGACTCGCTGATGAAGCCGCCGCGCGTCGGCGCCGCGCAGTCGGAGCAGATCCGCGGAGAGCTGGCGGGCGAGCGCGCCGTGATCGAGCAGATCCTGTCCCGCGCCGCGCAGGTGCTCGGCGTCCTCACCAACGAGCTGGGCGTCGCGGTGAGTCCGTCGCTCGAGGAAGCGGTGCTCGAGCGGCTCGACCTGATGCACGTGTCCACCGAGCGCCTGCTGCTCGTGCTCGCGCTCAAGAGCGGCGTCGTGCGGACGATCTTCGTCGAGGTGCCCTCGCACATGGCGCACGAGGCCGTGGCGCACGTCACCGTCGTGCTGAACGAACGCCTCGCGGGTCTCACCTTGAAGGAAATCCGCTCGGGCGTAGCCGAGCGTCTGCGCGACGCAGTGTCGGATCAATCTCCCGGTTCCACCGACCTGCTCAACATCTTCGTGCAGGAAGCCGAGGAGCTGTTCGACGTCCCGCCGCCCCTGGGCGTGGTGCTCGGCAGCACCCAACCGCTCGCGATCCAGCCCGAGTTTGCGACCAAGGAGCGGCTGCAGGGCCTTATGGAGGTGACTGAGCGGCGCGACTTGCTGCGCGAGGCGCTGGCGGCGCGCGGCGGCGACGGGCTGACGATCACGATCGGCCAGGAGCATCTCGATCCGCGCCTCGCGCCCTTCACCCTCGTCACGTCGTCGTACCGCTTCGGCCCGCTCTCGGGCGTGATCGGCGTGATGGGACCCACCCGCATGCCCTACGACAAGATCGCCGCGTTGGTGGAGCACACCTCGCGGCTCGTCGGGGAGCTGCTCGAGTAGATGGCCCGCGCCGTCGATTTCTACGCCGTGCTCGGCGTCGAGATCAAGAAGGCCTACCGCAAGCTCGCGATGGAGCACCACCCCGACCGCAACAACGGCGACAAGGCGGCCGAGGAGAAGTTCAAGGAGATCACCGAAGCCTACGAGGTGCTGCGCGACCCGGAGAAACGCGCCGCCTACGACCGCTACGGGATCGCGGGTGTCCGCGGCCGCGGCCAGCCGGGGGGGGGCCCCGAGATGCATTTCGATCTCGCCGAGGCGCTCAGCGTCTTCATGCGGGACTTCGGGGGCATGGGCGGGGGTGGCGCGTTCGACGCGCTCTTCGGGGGCGGCCAGCGCTCCCAGCGCGACAGGCATCGCGGGCAGGACCTGAAGGTCGCGTTGAAGCTCACGCTCGCCGAAGTCGCGACCGGCGCGCAGAAGTCCGTCCGAGTGCGCACGCTCGATCGCTGTCCCGTGTGCGCCGGCAGCGGCGCGAAGGCGGGGACGCGCGCCGTCACCTGCCGCACCTGCGGCGGCTCCGGCGAGGTGCGGCGCCAAGCCCAGTCGATCTTCGGTCAGTTCCTCACGGTCTCGCCCTGTCCCACCTGCGGCGGCGAGGGGACGATCGTCGAAAAGCCGTGCGAGCGCTGCGACGGCGACGGCCGCGTGAAGGCGGAGAAGACGGTGCAGATCGACGTCCCCGCCGGCGTCGCCGACCACCATTACCTGACGCTGCGGGGGCACGGCGTCCCCGGGCCGCGCGGCGGTCCACCCGGCGACCTCATCGCGGTGCTCGACATCAAGGAAGATCCGCGCTTCGAGCGTCGCGGCGACGACCTCGTCTACGATCTCCCCGTCTCGTTCTCGCAGGCCGCGCTCGGCGCCGAGATCGACGTGCCGACGCCGTACGGGCAGGCCGCGCTGCGCCTGCCGGCCGGCACCCAGACGGGCTCCGTGCACCGCTTGCGCGGCAAGGGCCTGCCGCGCATCGGCGAAAGCGGGCACGGCGACCTGCACGTGCGCGTCCACGTCTGGACGCCGACGAAGGTCAGCGCCGAGCAGCGCCGCGTCCTCGAAGCGCTGGCGCAGATCGAGGGCAAGCCGCCCACTGAAGGCGCCGGCCGCCAGATCTGGGAAGATCTCAAGCGGGCGCTCGGGATATGAGCGGCTGCATCTTCTGCAAGATCGTCGCGGGCGAAGTCCCCGCCCAGATCGTCAAGAAGGGCAACGGCATCCTCGCGTTCACGGACATGAATCCGCAGGCGCCGACGCACCTGCTCGTCATCCCGACGATGCACATTGGCTCGCTCAACGATGCGAAGGATCCGCAGCTGCTCGGCACGCTGCTCGGCTTCGCGCGCGACCTGGCGAAAGAGAAGGGGCTCGAGACGCGGGGCTATCGCGTCGTGGTCAACACGAACCCCGACGGCGGACAGACGGTATTCCATTTGCATCTGCACCTGCTCGGCGGCCGGGTGATGAATTGGCCGCCGGGCTAGCCCTCACCCCTTCCCCCTCTCCCCAACGGGGAGAGGGGGACCGAGGGGGTGAGGGCTGGTTGCCCCGGGTCTAAGGTCCCGATAAGTTCCCGTATCGATAGACAGTTAGGGTAGTGTTCTATGTCGGAAGTCATCATTCACGATGACGAGAGCTTCGAACGGGCGTTAAAGCGCTTCAAGAAGAAGTGCGAGAAGGCGGGCATCCTGGCGGACCTCCGCAAGCATCGTCACTACGAAAAGCCGAGCGAGCGCCGCAAACGCAAGATGAACGCGGCGCGGCGCAAGGGCCGCCGCCCCCCGCGTTACGCCTGAATCGTGGCGAGTCTGCCGGAGCGGCTCCGCACCGCGATGAACCAAGCCAGAAAACAACGCGATCAGGCGCGCACCCTGCTTCTTTCGACCATCCTCTCCGACATCCAGAACCGAGAAATCGAGCTCAAGCACGCCGCGACGGACGACGAAGCGGCGGAGGTGCTGCGCCGCGGCGTGAAGCGGCGGCGGGAGTCGATCGAGGCGTACGAAAAGGGCCAGCGCACCGACTTGGCGGCGCGCGAGCAGGCGGAAGTGAAGATGCTGGAGGAGTTCCTCCCGGCGGCCGTCTCGGCCGACGAGATCCGCGCGGCGGTGCGCGACGCGATCGCGGGGGGCGCCAAGGAGATGGGGCCGCTCATGGCGAAGGTCATGCCGCAGTTCAAGGGCCGGGCTGACGGCAAGCTGGTGAACCAGATCGTCCGCGAGGAGTTGGCGGGATCGCCTCCCTAACCTCGGTCCTCGACACACTCGAGTTTCCCGCCGCGCTCGCGCGGGTGGCGGCGCACGCCGCGGGGCCCCTCGGCGCGGCGCGGGTGATGAGCCGCACCCCCGCCTTGGATAAAAACGGGGCCGCCACCATCCGAGCCGCGCTGGCGCAGGTCGCCGAGCTGGCGGCGCTGCTGCTCCAGCAGAACGGCGAGAACGGCATTCGCGCCGAGCCCGTCGCCGACCTGAGTCCCACGCTCGAGCTGCTGGGTGTGCTCGGGAGCGCGCTCGAGGGTCAGCCGCTCGCCGATCTGACCGTGGCGCTGGCGGCGGCGCGTGTCGTCGCCGCGGACCTGAAGCGGCTCGCCGAGGCGGCGCCGCGCACGGCGGCGTTGCGCGTCGATCCGCCCCCGAAGGACTTAGAAACACGTGTCGGTAAATCGATCGGCCCCGACGGCGCCGTGCTCGACGGCGCGTCGAAGGACCTGGCGCGCGCTCGCGCGCAGGTGCGCGAAGCGCGGCAGCGGCTCGTCAAGAAGCTCGAGTCCTTGCTCGTCGGCCTCGATCCCACCGAGCGCGCCCCCGACGCCGCGGTCACCGTGCGCGGCGGCCGCTACGTCATCCCGATCCGCAGCACCGCGCGCAGCCACGTCGGCGGGATCGTGCACGACGAGTCGGCGACGCGCTCCACGCTGTTCGTCGAGCCGCCCGAGGTGATCGAGCTGGGGAACGAGCTGCGCGCCGCCGAATCGGCGGAGCAGCGCGAAGTGCTGCGCGTGTTGCGCGAGCTGACGGACCTGCTGCGCCCGCATCGCGATGCCATCGCCGCGGCGTGGGAGATGTGCATTGCCTTCGACGATCTCTGCGCCCGCGCCCGCTACGCCGTGGAGGTGAACGGGTTCGCGCCGGCGATCGGGGAGGGCTCGGTCGTGATTCGGGCGGGGCGGCATCCATTACTCGGCACGGAAGCCGTTCCGTTCGACCTGAGCCTCGCCCCCGACGAGTTCACGATTGCTCTGCTTAATGGCCCAGAGCGGCATCATCCCGCCGATCGGTCCACAGTCATCGCTCCCGGTGTTCACCGAGGTGTTCGCGGATATCGGCGATCGCCAATCGATCGCCGCCAGCCTCTCGACCTTCTCGGCGCACGTCGCGGTGTTGCGCACGATCCTGGAGCGGGCCGGCGCCGGCTCGCTGGTGCTGCTCGATGAGATCGGGAGCGGCACCGATCCCGCCGAAGGGGCGGCCCTCGCGGCGGCCGCGCTCAAGGCGCTCACGCGCCGCCACGCCGTGACGCTCGCGACGACGCATCTGGGCGCGCTGAAGCAGCTCGCCGCCGAAACCGTGGGCGTCGTGAACGCGTCGCTGCAGTTCGATGCCGAAACCCTGACGCCCACCTATCGCCTGCTCAAGGGCGTGCCCGGCCGCTCCTACGGTTTGGCGATCGCGCGCCGGCTCGGCGTGCCCGCGGACGTCTTGGCGGAAGCCGAGCGCGCCGTGCCCGACGCCGAGCGCACACTCGACCGCTTGCTCGCCGCCGTCGAAGCACGCGGGCGCGATCTCGAAGCCCGCGCCCAGGCGCTCGACGGCCGCGCCGCGGAGCTCGAGCTGGCGCAGCAGGCGGTGTCGGATCTCGAGCAGCGCGCCGCCGACCTCCTGGCCCGCGAGAAGCGCCTCGACGCCGACGCCCGCGAGCGCGCCCGGACGTATCTCCTCGAGGCGCGCAAGACCGTCGAAGCGGCGCTGGCCCAGGCGCGTGCCGCGGTAGACGAAGCGACGGCGCGGGAGGCGCGGCGGATGGTCGAAGAAGCGATAGAGAAGACGGCCGGACAGCCTGCCCTGAGCGAAGCGAAGGGGGCGGACGGCCCGACGGGCGGTCCATCCGATCTGAAGATCGGCGACCACGTTCGGACGGGACAGGGTAAGGTCGGAGTGGTTGCGGAAATCCGCGGCGATGGACGAGTGGTAGTCGAAATCGGAGCGATTCGGCTGGTCGTAGCGCCGGACCTCTTGGAGCGTGTAGACGGCCCGTCCGCCCGTCCGCCCGTCCGCCCGTCATGATTCCAGACGACGTCATCGAGCAAGTCCGTGAGGCCGCCGACCTCGTCGCCATCATCGGCGAGCACGTGGAGCTGAAGCGCACCGGGTCGGACTACCGCGGCCCCTGTCCTTTTCACGGCGGCACGCATCGCAACTTCGCGGTCATCCCCAAGAAGGGCATGTACTACT
>WNGG01000390.1_pt2 | contig 46702 bp, 48 predicted proteins | sample 5400661 | NCBI WGS metagenome assembly WNGG01 (sample SAMN13153372, study PRJNA577476) | soil metagenome | isolation source: 100 cm soil or saprolite under Garry oak tree replicate 1 | place: USA:California | collected 2016-06-15 | reverse complement strand
AGAAACAGCAGGCGCAACCGGCAATCGACCCGGGGAAAACCATTGCGGATTTCTACTTTGTCCTCTCGCACCTGCCGACGGAGTTTCAGAAACAGGGGATAGACGTGCGAAAGCAGATCATGAGCAGACTCGTCAAACAGGCCACCATCAACAACATCTCCCCTCACCTGTTCCACCTCTATATCGTCTGGCACGACGGCATAGCCACACGGCCCGACGTCGCGCTCGTCTGGCGGGGTATAGCGCTGAAGAACCTGCAGGGATGGAGCGAGGAGGAGGACGCCCTCCTTCGCGCTCTCTACCCCAGGGGTTCGCAGCAAGAGCTGATGCGCTCCCTGCCCCGGCGCTCGTGGATCCTCATCAGGGAGCGGGCCGAAGCGCTCAAGGCATTTCGGGAAGTGAGGCTGGCCGGCAAAGGGAAGACCCTTGAATACTATGCGACCGTGAGCTACGCAGACCTGGAGGCGGCCATCCAGTACGCCGAGAACGGGGAAGACGAAGCCTACCTGTGCGCGAAAGTGAACGAGCTCGCGCAGAACACGGTCAAAGGGAAAATGACCGCCTACTGGCCCCTGCCCCTGGACATCGTCGGCTTTTCCTCAGTCATCAGTAATCGTGAGTCCACGCCCATGCAAGGGCGCAAACAAGTGCCGAGAGGATAGCAAGGGTGGTCAGCCCCATGCTAATGACTATAAAAGGGAAATCGGAAAAGACGATGAGCATGAAGGCAAGAACCAGCCAGAATAGAGCAAGCACAACGGCAAGATAAGCCCAGGCTTGAATACGCCGCATAGGTTGACCATCCTTTCTTAGCTTTTCAATCCCTCTTCTTTTCGGTTCTTCAGCCTTTGGGATGATTCTGGAAAAAGAGAGATTTGGGGACACCCCAAGCCCCGTTTTAGGGGCTACCGCCCCTAAAAACCCCGTTTCCTTACACAGTATAGCAGGTAGCTGTGATATCATAGAAGATAACCTGCCAGAGGAACATATGTCATTAACATTAATAGACCGTTTCCATCCTGACCTGCGGCAGAAGCAACAGGCAGCTATAGATGCCGGACATATACGCAAACTTGATGAGTTAGATTTGCTCGACCAACAACGATTATATTCCCTGGCCCGTCTGAGCGTGCTCACGCTCGGAATAGGTACCCTGTTCTTTGCAGGACTGAATATTGCTGCTTACTACTGGCAAAGACACACACTGATTCCTGGAATCACAGGCTGGGGATTCTTCATATGGCTACTACTCAATTGTCTGAGTTATGTGGTTATTTTGCCACTGCATGAAGTGATTCACGGCCTGGCTTTTGCTTTTTGGGGAGGCAAGCCTTACTATGGGGCCAGGTTACCTTTTGTGCTCTATTGCAGCACAAAAGGGCAGCTTTTCCGTCGCAACCAGTACCTTGTTGTGGGATTGGCACCCCTGGTAGTCATTACATTGGCCGGGATTGTCTTTACGCTTTTAGCGCCTGCGCTCGCGGCATATACTCTTTTCGGCACCATAGGTAATTTCTCCGGTGCGGCTGGTGACGTATGGATGGCTCTCAGGTTACTACGGCAGCCCGATTCTGTGCTGGCAGAGGATACAGAGGTGGGCTATCGGCTATGGGAAATACAGAACTCGCCTGAGCTCAACTCGCCAGACCGCAATGAGCAGGACGCTGAGCTTTAAGGGAAGATTTTAAACAGGGCTTTCAGTGAAACAGCAATTGCTGCGTAATTATCATTAGGACAGGGAAGGCAATTGCAGCTAATGACATAGCTAAGAGACGCCAGTTCTGATCGCGTCTTTCTTCAGGTACTTGTAAAAATGAAGGCAATACCCAACCGAATTGCCGTGCGAGGTAGACGAACAAGCCAAGGAGGCCGACAAGGATGGCAATGCTCGCCAGGATATTGCGGTATATTAACAGAAAATCCCCATGAAGCGCAAAGAGACCGATCACGAGAGAAACAAGGAGGAATAGCGCAAGGAACCCAAGACCCATCAGGATTCTATACTGAGACCAGGTAGACCGAAGTTGTTGGTTATTCATGTTCTTAACACCCCCGAAAAATATTGTTTAGTTAGAGCTCACTTATAGCACGACGAAAAGTCTGAAAGCGTTTCTTCTTCACTAAAGAAGAAAGCTCTATTTCCATTAGACCAGGGTCCAACAAATAGAAGTGAATGAACTATGCCAGAGTTGCCAGAAGTCGAACATACCGCACGCCAGTTACGTGCCAGTGTAGTAGGAGCCACAATCCGCGAAGCGCTTGTGTTCTGGGAACGCACCATCGGACATCCCGATCTCCCCGATTTCCTGGCAGAAATTGCCGAGCGCACCATCATAGGAGTACGCCGGCGCGGCAAATTTCTGATACTCGATCTGGGGACGCTGTGGCACCTCCAGCCCCTCCAGGGCGACCGCAAGGGTCGCCCCTACCCAGCTACGGCGGGTATCAGTGCCGGATCTGGGCAGGGGCGACCCTTGCGGTCGCCCTGGGAGGCAGCGGAGTCTGAATTGATATTGACTATCCATCGTCGCATGACAGGCAACTTACTCCTGCTTCCTCCCGGTTGGGAGATCGATACAAGCCTGAAAGAGACTGATCCTGCTGCCTGGAATACAAAAGGGCCAACATTCAGGAATCGTAACATATCAGACCAGGACTATGTCCTCTATTGCCGCGTATGCTTCAACTTGATGGATGGGCGACGCCTGCTCTTTAATGATCAGCGCAAATTTGGACGTATCGAGCTGTGGCCTCGTGAGCAAGAAGTGGAGGCGTTGGAAGGACTTGGGATAGAGCCACTGAGCGATGAATTTACGGTGGAACGACTGCAGGAAGCCCTGGCAGGACGTAAAGCTCCAATCAAACAGGTGTTGTTAGCACAGGAAGTTATCGCAGGTCTGGGCAACATCTACGCAGATGAGGCGCTGTTCTACGCAAAAATCCATCCCTTGCGCCGTGCTGACTCACTGACTGCCAGCGAGGTACAGCAATTGCATGAAGGGGTTGTCTCCGTACTTACCGGGGGTATAGAGCATGGCGGAACGTCCTTCAGCAATTATCGCGACCTGGTGGGGGAAGCTGGTGATAACTACAGCCATATGCTGGTATATCACCAGCATGGAAAGCCCTGTAATCGTTGTGGCATACTCATTGAGCGCATCACTGTCGCCCAGAGGAGTACACATTTCTGCCCAGGATGCCAGAAACTCATTGGGGAGTGAAGAACGCCTGCGAGCAATCCACACGCCGGGGTCCACCTGGAATACCTGTGAAGGTCACACTAATCGTAGCAGGAACTCCGGTCGGTTGCCGCCCCTGAAGTTGTAAGGTGAACGTGACATATCCTCCATCATCGCTCACTTGTTGATCAAGCGTCTGATCGCCATCCTCGAAATGCACAACTGCTACAGCAGTCGCACCTGCGACACCAGCGATATTTTTAGTCAGCCGGGCGTGGATCACAACCGTCCCATAAGCACCTGGAGCATTGTTCTCCGTCCAGGCACCACAAAGATAAGGTGGCGTTGTGGGAATTGGTGTGGTCTGCGACTGAAATGATGGAGGAACTGTGACAGTCGCTTGTTGCTGGGCCGAACTGCTGGCTGAGCCGCATGCTGCGAGGGACAATAAGAATACTATACAAAAGGAACTCGCAAAAGATTTAACAAATTTACTCATCGTATCACTCATCAGAATTCGATTTAATGAACACCATTTCCTGATAATAGTCATATTTGCTCGAACAAGGTAATGGCATTTGGAGATGCGAGTACATTATATCATAGGTAGCTCGCAAGGATGTGCCGCGACACCTCGCTGGTTCTCGGCAAGATTGGCCTGGGCAGGGGCGACCCTTGCGGTCGCCCTGAAACTTCCCCAAGGTAGCAAATATAGCGCGACACCTCGCAGGTTACCTGCAAGATTGTGTTATTGTTGGCTTGCTCATTCTGCCTAACTGTGTTACACTTTGACTGGTTGGAAAACTCCCAGATGAGTACTGTTTCTATGAAGCTCTACTAGAGGTTGAAATTACTGTGAGTTATCATGCTGATGAGCAATTGGAGCTGCTTGGTCAATTGCTCCGGCAGGAACCATCCAGGCAGAGTAACAGGCAGCAGAGGAGAGAGAATGAGCAGGGGAACGAGCAAGCCGACGAAATGGCGCGTTCCAATGCTTTACAGCAAGAGCTACAACATTCTGGGAGTAATGACATCTCATCAATAATCGAAATTCGTGCTGATCCAGGGCGGGAGTACCGCAAAGGCACACCCGAAGTTATCTTCGGTGAGTCAAAAGAAACGAGCCAGGTCATTGCGATGGCGCAAGCATTACTGGCCGGATCGGGGCGAGCGATTATTAGCCGGGTACACCCGGAGGCCATAGAACCACTTCGAGTGGCGTTTCAGGAATACACTGTTCGCGTTCGAGACGCTGCCCGTTCGATGGTTATCTACCGGCATGACTACGTGCGACGGAGCACAGGAGGACATGTTGGTGTGATCAGCGCTGGCACATCCGATATTCCCGTAGCGGATGAGGCGGCGTTGATTGCAGAAGAAATGGGCTGTCGTGTAACGTGTATCTATGATGTAGGGGTGGCAGGCTTACATCGGCTGGTAGAGCCACTACGCAATCTACTTTCAGAAGAGGTAGACGCGATCATTGTGGCCGCTGGCATGGATGGAGCACTGCCTTCAGTGGTGGCAGGGCTGGTTCCTGTCCCTGTTATTGGATTGCCAACGTCGATTGGCTATGGACTAGGTGGCAAAGGAGTTGCCGCATTGCTTTCGATGTTGCAGACGTGTGCGCCCGGTCTTTCGGTCGTCAACATCGACAACGGTGTTGGTGCCGGGATCACTGCGGCACTGATTGCCAACCGCGTGGCGCAGGCGCGAGAACATCACTTGCAGTAGGGAAGCAGCGAGATGTTCTGAGAGTAGAATGTCTCACCGCTTTGTCAGTTGGGAAAATGTGGAAGTACGAGTACTAAGAGAGGCGGGACTTTCTATGGCAAACAACAAGCGTGGACCAGAACCAGGGTCGCAGAAGGCAAAACATGGGGGTCAGGCTGTACGTGAGAAGTACGGCCCAGAATTCTATTCCAAGATCGGTAAAAAAGGTGGAGAAACCGTCAAGGAGAAACGCGGCCCACAGTTCTATGCCGAGATCGGCAAAAAGGGCGGCGAGTCAACGAAGCGCCAACAGGGGTCAGAATTTTATTCTAAAATAGGGAAAAAGGGTGGCGAGCGCGGGCGTGCATCCGCTGCCGGTAAGGAGTCATGAATAATCAGAGCCGATGGACCACTCTCACGGAGTGGTCCATTGGCTCTGATTACTCATTTTCCTGATCCTGACGACGACCCATACTACGAATACCTCGGAGGTCGTCCAGGCTGCGCTGTGGTCGCGCTGGTGGACCGGGCGGTTTTGCTGGCACTACGCCTGGCTGCTCATTGCGATTGATATTGGCAGGCCGCACGGGTGGTGATGCCACCGGAGACATCGGTGGGAGCGGCGTCACAGGTGGTACCGATTGCACCGATGGGGGCACAGGGGACATAGCTGGTACCGCAGGTGCCGCATGCATCGAACCAAACGAAGGTGGACGGTGCTGATCTGCTCGACTCATCTGTGGCCGTGATGTCAGGCGTGGTTCATCCATGCCAGCAGCAATCAACGTTACGCGGATCGAATCCTTCAGCATCGGATCGACCACTGCACCGAAGGTGATATCCGCCGTGTCATCAATGGCCTTGCCAATGCACTCGGCCACCTCGTTGACCTCAAACAGGGTCATATCCTCGCCACCACTAATATTGAACAAGACGCGCTTAGCCCCTCGAATAGAGACATTGAGAAACCCACCGGCGACAGCTTCTTCCGCTGCAAGTTGCGCCCGGTTGCGCCCTTTGCCTTGCCCGATACTCATCAATGCTGTTCCCGCGTCACGTAGAACAGTACGCACATCCGCGAAGTCCACATTGACCATTCCTGGCACATTAATCACCTCCGCGATGCCTTGCACCCCCTGGCGCAGCACATCATCGGCGAACTTGAAAGCCTCGGACAGGCTGCGATCGCGGCCAGTAACTGAAAGCAGGCGATCATTGGGAACGATGATCAGAGCATCAACCTCCGCACCCAATTCCGCCAGGCCATCCTCCGCAATGCGTTTGCGCCGCGTCCCCTCAAAGGTAAACGGAAGCGTGACAATACCTATGGTAAGCGCACCCAGCTTTTTGGCGATGGAGGCAACGACGGGAGCAGCCCCTGTACCAGTTCCCCCTCCCAGACCTGCAGCAATAAATATCAGGTCTGCCTCACCTAAAGCAGCACGAATCTCAGCAGTACTCTCTGTAGCAGCTCGCATACCTACAGAAGCATTTCCGCCCGCACCCAGTCCATTGGTATAATGTTGTCCAAGGCAGATGCGAGAGGTAGCAGGGGAAAGATCCAACACCTGAGAATCGGTGTTCATAGCGATAAAACGTACTCCACGTACCTGTGTGTCAATCATGCGATTGACAGCATTCATCCCGCCACCGCCTACACCAGCCACAACAATATTTACATGCTGCCCTGCCTCCTCAAGATCATTCAATGTTGTCTGGGAAGTAATGGCATCATCTTCGGTGTCTCGCTGTCCCCAGCCTGATCGAACTCGCTCATCCTGCCGCGTCATATCGTCTACCTCCACCTCATGCCGGAGTACGGCCCATTGGTCTTCCTGCTGCTCTTCGTACACGTCTGGTTGGGCATCAGACTTCCCTGCACGTTGTCCTGGGACAATCTCGCGTTTATACGCATCCTCGTTAGACATCGACTGCATGCGAACCTCATCTTAACTTTCAGTGCAGGTCCCTCCTGCCCTCAGATGCGGAATATCCAACAAAGAGCAGGCAGTTGTACGATATCGGCATTGTATCCGCAATGTAACAACGGTGTCAAGAGCGACTACAAGGGGAGCACCCCCACCTGGGTACGAGCCTCCGATTTTTGATAGGCTCCTTATATAGAATAACGAATGAACCGGGAGAAAGTGATAACGTGAGGGAGGCAAAATCAAGGCTCCGGTGGAGTATCGAAGAGGAGTGGAATGAAAAAACCCTCCACCAGAGCACAACATCACAGAAATCAGGACTTGCTCAAAGAACTGCTGGCACCTGACTTAGCAGCCTTCTTCTCTTTCTGCATTTGCTTTTTCTGTTTATTCGACTTGGGCTTCGCCTTCTGGACCTTCTTCTGTTCTTTATCCGCCATAATGCAAACCTGCCTTTCAAAACGTCTTCAAACGTGTTGAGTGGGAAATGTGTTGTGTTCACCTACAAACACACAAGCGAACATTGGGACATTGGCGCACAAAACCAATGGTTGTTCTTCACCTCCTCAGATACTGTACGAAACCAAAGAATACCCGTCTGTATTGTATCAAATTCATCCAAGAATCGGAAATGAGGGTCAGGTGCCCCGAAAATCTCCTTATACGATCCAGGCACTCTCAGGGGAGCGCTTTTGCTCGAAAGGTGCCAGCGCATGCGTAATCATACGAATGACATTCCCAATATCCATCGGCTTATAAAGAGGATATATCCCCCGAGGCTTTAGTTCTTCAATCGGCAAATGCGCACTCATCATGATAGCTGGTATGCCTCGTGTCTCCTCCATCTGCTGGAGACGATCATAGATTTCCAGGCCGTTCATACCAGGCAGGCGATAGTCCAATAGCAGGAGGCACGGATGAAGTTGCTGTGCTTTCTCCAGAGCGTGAGGGCCATCGGATACAACCGTTGTCTGGTAGGGAGTCTCCTCATCGATGGCTTGCTGAAGAAAAACCCCGATATCCATATCATCTTCAACGATTAGAATAGTAGCGCTACGCGGACGCTGAGCGGCTTGTGAGCTGAACTGCCCAGACATGATTGCTATACTCCTTCCCAGGCGCAATAAAGACGTGAAATGAGTTCTATATTGTAGTCTAACGTATGTCAGAGCGAATTGGTGACAGACAAACAACATCCTCTATAGAATCCACTGTTAACCATCAAAAGAAGTTTCTATCTTTCGGGAGGTGGTTCTGTCCATTTGGGCACACGGACTGATGGCCTGAAGCTGGCAAAGCGCTCCAGCAATTTATCAGGGCTATCTTCGCACATTAAAAGTTCTGTATGAGTTGGTAGGATGAAACCCTCTGCTGAAGCATGTGCAACCAGCGCTAACAGCGGCTTGAAGTATCTAGCAACGTCGAGTAAGCCAATTGGCTTGTTGTGCAGCCCCAGCTGTGCCCAGGTCGTAATCTCAAAGAGTTCATCGAAGGTACCAAAGCCACCGGGTAGAGCAATAAAGCCATCCGCCAGGTCAGCCATCAGGGCTTTACGCTCGTGCATACTACCCACCTCGTGCAACTCTGTCAGGTTTTCATGTGCCACCTCCCGCTTAAACAGACCTCGCGGCAACACGCCGATCACCTCGCCTCCACCTGCCAGCACAGTATCAGCTATCACTCCCATTATTCCAACGCTTGCTCCTCCATAGACCATTCCCCATCCCCTGGCAAGCATTGCCCGGCCAAGAGCCTGCGCTGCCTGTGCGTATTCTGGGCGTGTACCGGGGCTCGAGCCTGCAAAGATACAAATTCGACGCATAGAGGGTTCCTTCTCCGTTTTACTTATTTACGAGTCCCAAAATTGTTTGGATGCATGGTAGCATGCAGGCATGATATTGGCAAGTAATGTCTCATGAAGAGAGAAATGTGAGATACATCTCTTGAGAGACGAGCCGAAGTGATAAAATATAGGCATGATCATCTCAGCCAGCTACAAAACCGACATTCCCGCCTTCTACGGGCAATGGTTCATGAACCGCCTGCGGGCTGGTTCGTGCAAGATGGTCAACCCCTACGGGGGACAAATCTACACCATCGACCTCAGGCCTGAGGCAGTAGAAGGCTTTGTCTTCTGGACCAAGAACATCGGCCCATTCCTCAAGCATCTGCCAGAAATACGTGAGAGAGGATGCCCGTTCATCGTCCAACAGACCATCAACGGGTATCCTCGCGAGCTGGAGTTTCGCGTCATCAACTACGAACGCACCGTCGAGCATATGAAAGAACTGGCCGATAAGTATGGGCCTCAAGTAGCCATCTGGCGATATGACCCTATCGTTATCTCCTCCTTGACGCCCATTACTTATCATAGACGTAGATTTGAGGAACTGGCAAAATCGCTAGAGGGCACAACGGACGAAGTGGTCGTTTCATATGCCCAGATCTACCAGAAGACCAGACGCAATATGGCCTGGGCAGCTAAAGAGTTCGGCTTCGACTGGCATGAGCACGAGACGCTCTCCGAGGAAGAAGTACGAGAACTGGTCATTGAACTGGCAGAGATTGCGAAAGCTTATAGTATGCAGTTGAAAATCTGCTCGCAGAAGGCCTTTGTTATTCCAGGCATCACCGGAGAGGCGCGTTGCGTCGATGCCGGGCGGCTTGAGCGAGTTGCTGGAAGACCAATTAAGGCAAAGCTTAAGGGCAACCGCAAAGAGTGCGGTTGCTTCGCCTCAAGGGATATCGGGGAATACGATACCTGTCCTCACGGGTGCGTCTATTGCTATGCAGTTCAGCATCGAGAGCTGGCATTGCAACGCTACAAAGCACACGATCCTGAAAGCGAGTTCCTGTTTGCTCCCAAGGATTATGTTCCGGGCAGTAATCAAGAGATGAAAGTACCTTCGGTCATACCAGTTTCTGGAGCACACAAAAAAGCAACTGTCGACGAGAACGAAGCTGTACAGGAGAAATTGTTCTAGTATCAAGGCAGGACAATCGCATCTACTGATCTCCGTATGAGGAAGTAGAGATGCCGTAGAATTGGATTTAGTGCCACGTTTCATCCTCAAGAGCCTTTGAGCAGCGAGTTCTTGCTGGTTTGTGACGGTTTCTCGCACAATTTCGACCAGGTTACACCAGACCAGAGAGAGCTCAAACTTGTTTGCCTCGATGCGAGAGGCATCGAGCAGATTCCCTACCAATCGCATTTCCGCACCAATCTGTCGCTCAGCCCGCGCCAGCAAGCCCTCAAGTTTTGTGAGCAGATCGACCGCATTGTCTGACAAGGGGGATTCGAGCGCACTCTGGAGAAGACGACGAGCCTGTTGTAGTGCACCTCGCGTTGTGGTAAGCGGGGCTTATCCTTCCATCGCCCCTGAAGGCTCTGAGGGAGAGGCAACGGTGTGATAGTGGGTTTCCAGTGCTCGCAGCAACTCATGGAAGGCCTGAACCAGGTGGTGGTTGTGCAGCCGATAATAGATCACTGTGCCCTCTTTACGAGCACTCACCAGGTGCAGGTTCAGCAAAAGGTGCAGATGCTCCGAAGTCGTGGATCGGGCCAGTCCTAACTGCTGAGCAATCTCCCCTGCACGCAGTTCATAGCCTTCTGGAGAGTCCCATCCCATGGGCGGGACAAGCAGTTCCAGAATGGCGCGCCGACTCTCGTCACAGGCAGCGTCTAAAAACTGATTGATAAAGCGATCGACCTGGAGAGGTCGACGATGAGGATGTGCCCGAGAGGAAGAGATATCCTTGTCGCTCGCCATAGTGCTGTCCTCCTGTTTCCCTGCTCACTGAAGAGTGCGGTTGCTGCATATCTTGCTCTCGTCACGAGTGAGTTGTGTCCTGCGTTTCAGTCCTACTCATACACACAGGGGACGCTTCCCTCTCGTATCCGTGCCTGCGGATAAACCAGCTCATGCGACACACCGCCTAAGGCCGAGAGAAAAGTCGTTCGATTGCTTCGAGCAGGTCAGTGAGATCAAATGGCTTCTTCAACTGCGAGAGTTGACGCGCTTTGACTTCCTTTTGAATACGTGTCGCTTCGGCGCTGACTACCAGCACGGGGAGGTATTCCAATGCCTTGAGTTCATGGATGGCATCGTAGAACTCGAGACCATTCATGCCAGGAAGGGCATAATCCAGGATAAGCACATCCGGTTTCACTTTTTGTAGCATCTTCAATGCCTGAAACCCATCAGAGGCTAGCACTGCCTGATAGGGCGTTTCTTGCTGAATCGCTTCAACAAGAAGCTCACCAATAGCCTCGTCGTCCTCAACTATGAAAACCGTTTTTACCGCGGTGGGGTCTTTTTGGGCAGAATTGTCGGTAGCCATTGTATACCATTTCCAATATTTCGTTTATAGCCGAAAGATTCCTATATGAACATACACGTTTTATCCGGCAAAAACAGAGACACCTTAAGGAGAGCCTGTCACACAGACTCAGGGGTTCCTGACATTGGTGGCAGATCACCACTTATTTGTTGAAGCAATCCAGGGATGCCACCACCAGGTATATGCTGAAGTTGCATCCCTGTGATCTTATTCCCCTCGATCATAAACTCCACATTCTGTTGAGGGAGAATAACGGTATTTTCTAAGCTGAAGAGCCATGGCTTCCTTCTACTGATAACCACGTTTCAAGAGGATATCAGGTGAGACAATTTGAGATAAGTTGATACCTTTGATCATAGCGGCTAGCTGAGTTGAACCTTGAAGGTCTCTCCATCGCTAAAAACCTGTGTTCCCTCAATATGTCCATCAGGATAGACGGCCCCGGTGAAGTTGAATGGTAAGCCGGTACTTACGCTGTCATTTACACATTGCAGAGCCATCTTTCCCGCGCTATTGACCGTGCCATGGCAGGAGAAGGTATAGCCCTTCGGGTTGATCACGGTCACCGTGAGATTGCCCTGTGGATCCTGCGAATCGATGGTCCAGTTTTGGGGATTGGTATAATTGGGAGTGAGATCAATTCGCGTCGTGGTGCCGCTATACGAAGATTTGAGATGGGGGATGGCAGGTTGAGGGGTGGGAGATGGAGTAGGCGTGACCGAAGGAGTTTTATGAAACGCCTGATAGACGCCAAAGGAGCCGCCGCCCAATAAGATCACCATCCCCAGCACCACTGCTATGATCCACCAGGGAAACGGCTTTTTTTCAGGTAATGCTGTTGCCCCAGGAGGTATATATTGCATGGGTGGTGGTGGCGCAATATTCGATGGCGCAGCGTTTAAAGGAGGCCATGGCGCTGCAGGAGCTGCATATTGTGCAGCTGGAAAAGTTACGGCAGAAGCTCCGTATCGGGTTGGTGGTGGTGGCTGTACAACAGTTCTTTCACCCTGGCATGCCTGCTCAAAGGCGGCAGCAAATGCCTGGACCGAGGGGAAGCGATCCTCTGGCCTTTTCTCCAGGGCACGCAAAATTACACTATCGACAGCAGGAGAAAGACGCGGGTTGAAGGTGCTGGGAGGTTGTGGACGAACCTGAAAGTGCTGGTACATCACCTGCTGCAAGTTTCCCTGGAAAGGAGACCTTCCGGTGAGCAACTGGTAGACCATGATCGCTAAGGCATACTGGTCGGTGGCAGCAACTGGGTTCCCTGCCCATTGTTCAGGGGCCATATAGGCGGGGGTACCACGGATGCTCTGGCTTGCAGTCGCTGTTGCCGTATTGAATTTTGCAATGCCAAAGTCAGCGAGCAGCACATCAGGAAAACGCGGATGATCTTCGCGAAGACGAATAAGGAAGTTGGAAGGTTTGACATCCAGGTGCATCAAATTGTGGTTATGGGCGTGTTGAAGTGCTCCCACCGCCTGATTTATAATATGAACCACCTCTTGCGGAGGAAGCGTATCTGCACTATTTTGCTGATGCAACCAATCGACGAGCGAGCCTTCTGAACGGAAGGGCATGACCATATAGGTAAATGCCGTCCTATTAATGGTTTGCTCACCGAAGTCGAAAAGGGGCAAGATGTTTGGATGATCGAGAGTCGTGATGGCTTTCATCTCACGCTCGAAGAGACGCATGGCATCTTTGGTAGCCTGTGCATTTGGATAGGGTTCGGCTTCATTCCGCACGACCTTGACGGCTACACGACGAGCGATACGCGTATCTTCGGCAAAGTAAACTTCGCCCATCCCACCACTTCCGATGAGGCGCACAAGCCGATAGTTTCCAATTTGCATTCCCTCTAATGCCATTATTCTCTCCTTAGAAGCAAAGGTACATGGATGAGCAGTTGAATACAAAAGCAGTATAACACAGGCATTGAATATCGACCAGTCTGCCTGCTGGCAGCGGGAGTGCAGAGGGCGGCCCTCTGCCAGGGGCGCGGGGATGTTCCCCGAAAATTCTTTTTTCTTTTTTCGCCCCCGCAGGCGGCCTTTCGAGCTTCCTGACGCGAAGCGTAGCCGCGACCGAGCGGCGTTGGAAGCTCGCATTTCAAGGCGGCCGGTTCTGAGGGGATGTCAGCAAAGATAATTGACACCAATGATATAATTCAGGTGAAGCACCCGTAGTTCTCTGGATAGAGCATCGTTGACGTGGGTGGTTCAATCACTAAGACGCACCCATAGCTCAGCGGATAGAGCACTGGTCTTCGGAATCAGGTGTCGGGGGTTCGAATCCCTCTGGGTGCGCTTTTCTTTTTCGCCTAAAAAGGGCGAAAGAGCAGAGCATCCTAGAGTTCATTGGCAGAATCGTCATAGACACTTATATCCACCTCATCCGGCACATATTGGTTTTCAGCGGCGTGCGCAAACTCCTCCTCCTGGCTAATAGAAAGTTCCTGCTCTACCGCTAGAAATTGACCTGCTAACCCTTCCCTGAAAGGCTCCTTGTTTCGCCGCGCCCACTCGTAGTGCTCTTTAGCGTGACAGTTTGCACAAAGCACAGTACATTTCGCTACTTCTTTTTTGATCCGCTCGATGCTATACCCATCACTAACTGCTTTGCCAAGATTAAAGTCCTTTTTCTGAGGATCGCGATGGTGAAATTGCAGGGTAGCAGGATGGTTTTCCCCACATTGAGCGCACTTTAAGGTCGCCTTCAATTGGTTATAGAATACCCACAACCGCTCTTTTCTCTCGTAGACCTTAGCAATTCTCCGCGCCCTATTTCTCTGATGCCAACTTCTCTGGTAGTTGCGCATGTATTCGCGATAAGCTTCAGATTTGTATTTGCTTTTGTCCTTCCAAGGCATAAATATCCTCCTATTGCTTCAGATCTACAAATTGTAGAGCTTCTTCAGTGGCGGGACAGGGAAACCATTACCTATAATAATAACATGTTTTTATTCGAATTTCAATGCTTTTATATGCGTTTTCATGCTTCAGCACATACCTTATTAATTACATTTGACAAAGTGCAAAGGTTAATGCTAATATTAGCAGGAAATAGGTCTCATCCATATTTCCTAAATTATCGTCTTGTAGGGGGGTGCGATTATGACCTTAGCCGAGTTAATTGAAGAAGCATTAATGACAAACACAGAAGTAGCCAATGAAGCGGGATTATCTGTCGGCACGGTATCTCGTATGGTTAATGGTCATCCAACCTCGCGTTTATCAGTAAGAAAAGTGTTGAGCGTGCTGAGTCGAAGGCTAGGCCGAAAAATCGAGATTAGTGACATTGATGGTTTGAATATATCCGACTAGCATCAAATAAGCAGGATCAATGCGTTCTGGGAAGTACTTGTTACAGACAGCGTGCGTGATTTGTTCTTCAAGAGTAGGAACCAGCTCCTGACCACCCAACTGGCGAGTCACGAACTCGCTGATATTAAATTCCTTGTATTAACATACAATCATAGACCCATCACACCCATATGGTAGCATCCACCAGAGGATAACTCAAAACCCCTGTTGCGGGTTTGCAGGTTCGAGTCCTGTCACCAGCATTATAACTCATACTCTGCTGCCCATCGCACATGCTTCGCCTGATTGTTCTTAGTTGGAACTAACCGCAGCGCGTTCATAGTATCTCCAACATCGGTAATTGGAATAAGGTACGTTTTTTGAAGGTCAGGGCTATACACCGCAAAGTAGTCCACTTCACCCTGGTAGTGTTTCCTCACAAGCTCCTTACGCTCGTAGGCGTGCTTGTAGTGGGCTGATGCCCCCGCAAATTGAAGCGTAGAGCGGTCTTTTGACAGCCACGCCGTCTTACACTGGACGCGCCAAAATTCCCCGTTTGCGTCTTCAATAACAAGATCATAGCGCTGCATTTGTCCATACGGCATCAGAACATTATACCCCGCGCACGCCAGTGCTCCCGCAATTAGCAACTCGCTTCGTTCTCCTTTTGATCGTGAGTCATTTCTTGGTGTCGGTCTCCCTAATAAACCCATAACATACTCCTTTCATACTTGACATCTAAATGCCCGTCGCACTAATTTTCTATCTGAATGAGGGTAGGTACACTTGTCATCTATCCTCATGGCTAAGCTCATACTTCTTAAACGGTTAGAGCCGTGTCGCTAACGGTGGAGGGCTACATACCCTCACCATTCAATGCCGTTCTCAAAATCTGCACTACGGGTAATGACGAACGGATTTTGCTTAGTTTGCATCTGATTGATCAAGATTTTCTCTTATTTCAAGTCTTACATAATATTGTATGGTTAATAATAAGTATACATAGGTTTTCATCATATTACAATAGTTTTTGAAACCAAATTGACGGAATTATCGGTTTGTTCTATAATGGCGCAAAGCACGCTTTGGAGGATGCTCTTGAGTAAGGATTGGTTAACAGCCGAGGAAATAGCAGAAGACCTTCGCGTCCATGTGTCTACCGTTCGTGAATGGATACGAAAGAAGAAGCTCAAGGCGGCAAAATTTGGCCGAGATTATCGCATCAAACGCCAGGACTATGAAGAATTTATAGAGAAACACTACAATGTGGATGATGAGCAACAGCAGTGAAAGGGTGTACACTGACTATCCTTGTATTGACATACAATCATAGACCCATCACAACCATATGGTAGCATACACAAGAGGCGATTTCACGCTCATATCACGCGAAGTTTCCCATCCTAAGAAAATAAGCCCCAGCTACCTGGCTCCAGGTTTCTCAACATGCAGTTCTGTTCAGATGCTGTAGAGACCACTCAGTCTTGACCAGCTGTCGCCGTCAGCAGTGCATAGAACCACAGATGGCGGCGAAGGGCGTGATACTGATCGAAGGCACCACGCAGGTTGCCGTGTTGGGTCTCAGAGCGTAATCCAATCAGATAGAGAGGAAAGGCAACGGGCCAGGTGAGGACGGCAAGCAGATAGAGGCGACGCAGTGAAGGCCTGACATGGGGGGTAATATCGGCCAGTTGCGCGCCCCGAAAACCGGCTGCTTGTGTCCACTCCAGCCACTCATTAGCCGTTGCCAGGTCCGGGATCGCCCAGCCAGAGAGCCAACTGTGCAGCAGCACTTCACCGGCGGCAGGGTGAGGCCGACTCGTTCGCATATACTCGACCATCCCTAGCCGCCCGCTCGGACGAAGGAGACGTCGCGCTTCATCCAAAACCAAGCGTTTCTCGGGCGCGTGACACAAGCTTTCCAAGGCCCAGACCACGTCGAAACTGGCCTGGGGGAAGGTGGTGCTCGTGTAATCCTGCTGCTCGAACGACACCCGATCAGCGACACCGTACTCGTGCGCATAGCGGCGTGCCCGCAGGACCTGGCTGGCTACTGGAGTGATCCCGACGACCTCAACGCCGTAGTTCTTCGCCAGCCAGATGGCACTGCCGCCGACGCCACAACCCGCATCGAGGATGCGCTGCCCTGACCGAATACCCAGATGGCTTGCCAGCACCCGGTTCATGTTGAGCAGGGATTGGGCGTGACTGCGAGTCTGCTCATCCCAGTAGCCGAAGTGAATGGCACGATTGTGCCGATTGAGCCAGAGCATCCGGTAATCCAGCCAGGTCTCATCGTAGTAGGCCCGGATGCGTGACACATCAGGGAGGTAAGAGGAGAGGGGGACCTCTTCACCGTGGAATGAGTTCCTGCTGGCGTTTGGCTCCCTGGTCTCACTTTCCATCTAGCTGATCCACCTCTCTGCGCTGATAGGCCCACACGCTAATCACCCGACCAGAGAGCCGACGTTGTCCAGCTCGCACTTCACCCAACGCTTTAAGCAATGCCCTACACCGAGACAGGCCGTTAAAACCTCGGCCCAACCGTGAAATACCCCGTATTCGCGCTACAAGAGTTCGTACTGCTACTGCAAAAGAACCCATGCAGGTAATCACTTTGTTGAACATTCCCATAAAAGTAAAGTGGTGTCTGACCGGCAGATTGCTGCACTGTAAAAGAGAATTTGCCTTGAGTATCGACGGTCCCACTGAGCGGATAGGCTCCCTGGGAAGGAGATATGTACGTGAACGTTCCACTCAAGACCCCACTCCCATGACTCTGCTTTATAAGTACCGAGATGGATGATGTTTGCTGCGTTGTCTCATCAACCATCGACCCGTTATACGTGCCGGCAATATAGAGGCCGGGTTTTGGCTTTGCAGTCGGGGTGACGGTCTGACCGTGTGTTGGCGTTTTCGTGTGGTTTGCAAAAGCGGTCGCAGTTTGTGAATGAGCAGCATTCAAATTGGCCTGATTGCTGCCAGACTGGTGGCTACTATAATAGTAGAATCCACCGCCAAGTAATAACAGTATAATCAAAACTGAGACAATACTGATGATCCTGAAGCTAGAGGCAGACCGTCTTTTTGGAAGAGGAGGCGGCTGTTGTAGCTGTTGTCTCTCTGGCGCTTGAATGCTGGGACCAGAGGAGGCAATGGTCGGGAGATTATGGTCCGAGACGGGATCAAATGCCTGCTGCGCGATGGGAGGTGACTTGCGAAGTATTCCCTCGGCAGTTCGAGCATCTGATGGCGGAGGAGCTTCTTCAGGCCGTTTGATGGCAATAGTCAGGAGCACTGGACTGGATGACTCACCCAGGCCCGGCAAACGGATGATCTGGCCATGAGAGACGCCTGGGGGTACTGCCACAGCCATTTGCTGCCCCCCTGGAAGGGTGATCATGCGGCTGGTACCAGTCTGTGCCTCTGCCTGACTGATAGCCAGAGTGGCTTGAATAACAGTGGTAGTGGGCACCTGCGCCTGAACTGCAAGCACAGCAGGTGAGAGATGCGCTGCATGCTCAAATGCACTGGCGAAGGCGGTGATAGAAGGAAAACGGTCTTCAGGCTTCTTTGCCAGAGCACGCAAGATCACTGAGTCGATGACAGTAGATAGCTGTGGATTGAATGTGCTGGGCGGGGCAGGTTGGGCACTGAAGTGCTGGTACATCAATTGTTCCATACCACCTAAAAAGGGAGGGCGACCCGTCAGCAGTTCGTAAGCCATTATAGCCAGGGCGTACTGGTCAGTGGCGGGAACAGGTTGGCTGCTCCACTGCTCTGGGGCCATGGAGGTGGGAGTACCGCGGATAGTGCGGCTGGAACTGGCTGCCGTGGCACTACTGCGGGCTATCCCGAAGTCGGCGAGCAGCAGCGTAGGGCGGTTTGGGTTCCTTTTATTGCTACGCAAGAGAAAGTTCGACGGCTTGACATCCAGGTGAATCACTTGATGGTCGTGGGCATACTGCAAGGCTTCTGCCGCCTGCTCCACCAGATAGGCCACGTCTTGCGATGAAAGTGGGGTAGTGTTCCCCCGCTGTTGCAGCCAGCCTGCCAATGATCCCTCGGCAGAAAATGGCATAACCATGTAAGTAATCGTTGTGCCCTCGAGAGCTTCCTCGCCAAAGTCGTAGAGGGGCAAAATGTTCGGATGTTCGAGTGCAGCGATTGCCTTTGCCTCACGTTGGAAGAGGCGAGCAGCATCTTTAGTTGCATCGCTGTCAGGATAGGGAGCACCTTCCGAGCGAATCACCTTGATGGCGACCTGCCGGTTCACACGTGTGTCTTGCATGAGGTACACTTCCCCCATGCCGCCGCTACCCAGCAAGCGCAAACGGCGGTAGCGACCGTTCTGGAGTTCTTCTAAGGCCATCTTTTCCCTCTTTTCGCACGATTCTGGAATGCGTGCTCACCACTTGTGGGGATAAATACACAACTATAGTATAACATGTACGGCTGAGAATACAAGGGAAAAAGGTGGTTGGGTTTCCTCCAAAATGAGTCTATCCCCAAGATGACAGTATGGCACCCACCAGGGGTGCCACTACTATACTACGGCCTCCCAGGCCCGTCCATAGTAGTGGCACCCCTGGTGGGTGCCAGGGGCGGAGTCGGTGCCATGGCGGGGTGGGTGTCATAGAAAGCTAGGCGACTGAAACCTGTTCGTATGCGAAACGCCCGAGGCGGAAACGATCCAGTGGCAGAACAGGCTCGGTGCCACATATCATGCTGCTTAATATCTCCCCCAGTAATAAGCCAAACTTGAAACCGTGCCCGGTAAGTCCTGTTGCAAAGACAATACGAGGATCATACGGTACATGGTCAAGGATGAAGTCTTCATCGGGGGAGACATCATACATACACGAATCAACATGCGCCAGTCTGGCCTGGCGAACGGCTGGCAACAATTCCTGTATCTTCCATATGACTTGTGCAACCGCGGACTGATCTGGGGTAGATATTTCATCCGGGTCAATAGGCGCACCAAACTTGTGTGAGGCAGCCTTCAACCATCCATTGCAGCCAGTATGGATAGGAAATCCATAGAGTTCACGCGAAACAAAGGCAGGAAAAACACCCGCCTCAAATGAAGAAGAAGGTAAACCGGCAAAATAGAGCAGATACTGGCGCGTCACCCGTACGGGGAGACGTAAATAAGCCAGTAGACGATGTACCCAGGGGCCAGTCGCAAGTACAACTCGATCTGCTACAAGCTGCTCACCAGAACTCAAATGGAGGTAAACAGGGTGAGCCTGGTTATCGTTGACGAGGCGAGTAACGCGACAGGACTCATGTATTTCTCCCCCAAGATCGAGAATCAAGTCTCGAAGTGTACGCAAACAGGTTGAAGCGTGCAATACACCCGCTTCTGCATTGTAGGTCAACACACCGTAGGGATGGGTAGCAAATTGGGGAAAGCGCTGCCTGCTCTGTTCCTGGGAGAGACGCTCGATAGGGAGTCCCAATTCTCGCAGGAGATGGTAACCTGGTTCTGTGAAGTTATCATCTTCTGTTCCAAGCCCAAGTAGACCCGTCGGCGTGTAGAGGGTGCGCTTCGTGATCCATTCCAGTCGTTTCCAGCGTGCCAGGCTTAACAATACCATCCGAGAATAGAGCGAGTCAGGACCATACTCAAAGCGCAGTAGTCGCGAAAAGCCATGAGAAGTAGCTCGTTGATGATCGACCACCTCCTGTTCCAGCACAGTAACATGTCGCATACCCTGTGCCAGCAGGGCATAAGCGGTCGAGAGTCCAACGATGCCAGCACCTACAACCACGATTCGTTCATGACGCACAATAGTAACTTACCTCCTGTTCTTTGGGCGCGCTAAATCGGCCCCTACGTTTTTACACAGCAGGCAAAGTATAGCAGAATCTACACTTAAAGTCAATAGCGAAAATATATTTTCTCTGTAAGATACATTGATTTTTAAAACTTTTTATGTTTATTAAAATTGTAATAACAGTGTATTTTCATTGTATATCCCTCTGTAAGAGCAAAATGTGGGTGGTGGTAATGTATCAAATGAAAGGAAGGGTCACAAATGGGGGTATTTAGAAACAAAGATGTAACACATGGGTATTACAAACTGGACATTCTCGCGCCAAATATTCTACAATTGCAAATATGCAAGAAGAAATAACCGGCAAACCCGCCCAAGCAGAACAAAAGCTCTACATTGCTCCCACAAGTCTGATTCGCGGTGAGCCTCTCGTACCATCATCAAAGTATTACACCCTGCGCTATTTGCTGTCTGCAACATTGGCTGAAGGAGAAAGTATCGTTTCGTTTCCGGCTATCAGTGACGATAGTGATGTGCTTTTTTGTGGCTGTCAAGCGTTAGGGGCAGAACTCACCTGGCACGATAAGCAACTCGGCCCAAATCCATCCCGCCAACGCCGCGACCGAGCGGCTGAACCAAGGCACTTCGCCAACGACGCTAGCGCGTCTAGTGCTACGCACTCAGGCGAAGTGGAAGGAGTGCGCGCTACGCGCTCAGGCAATATGCAAGGAGAAAGTGAGTTGCATGTTTGTGGTGCAGGTCGCCCACGCAGCCTGGATCCAATCACGATCAATGTTGGCAATGCCGGAGCAGTATTACGCCTGCTGCTTGGAGTTGCTGCGCTGCTGCCAGAAGTTACCTTGATTACCGATCATCCGCAATCGTTGGGAAAGCGACCGAATAGGGAACTGTTAGAAGCGCTTACCTCGCTTGGAGCCATATGTGAGGGTACAGGGCCAGAGGGCTATTTGCCTATCACTATACGAGGGGGAAATTTGCATGGTGGGCGTGTAAGTATCTCTGGAGCACGCAGCTCACAATACCTCAGTTCGTTGCTCTTCCTGGCACCATTGATTGGGGAGGAGGGCGCAATGATGGATTTTAACAAAATCATCGGACAACCACTAGCCGATCCATCGGCGGTGGCGCGCCACCCTGCCTGGGGGGCAGGTAATAGGGGGATGATGAAGCGCGGCGATCAATCGGCCCCTACGGAGATTGTGGTTGTTGATAGGTTGAAATCACAACCATTAATACATGTAACTCTGAAGGTGCTGAAAGAGGCTGGCATTGTGATTGAATATGACGAAACGTTGCGTCATTTCTCTATTGCGCCTGGGCAACATTATCGACCAGGGCACTACGTTGTGCCAGGCGATTATCCTTCGGCGGCAGCACTGCTGGCAGCATGCGCCGTGACTCCTGATCCCGCCAGTGAGGTGCGTTTATCCCGCCTGCGCCCAGGTGAGGAAGACGGTGAAGCATTACTGAGTGCCTTAAAGGCGATGGGTGCTGACCTGCGTATTGATGGCGAAACCATCACATTGCGTGGAGGGCGTCGATTGCGCGGTATCGAAATGGATGGCGACCAGGCAATTGATTGTGTACCGGTGCTGGTAGCACTTGCCTGCTTCGCACAAGGACAGAGCGTTTTCTACAACATTGAGACCTTGCACTACAAAGAGTCCGACCGCATCAATGATCTCTGTGCCGAGCTACGACGAGCCGGTTGCGCGGTTACTCCCCAGGAGGATGCTATTATCGTGCAGGGACGGCCCCAGGGAATTGAAGGTGGTGTGACTGTCGATGCCCACTCCGATCACCGGTTGCTGATGGCGCTGGCAATTGTTGGTTTACGTAGCCGTCGTGGTTTGACACTCAGTGGCGTGGAGCATATCTCTAAGAGTTATCCGCAGTTTTTTGAGGAGTTGCAAAGGTTGGGAGTGGAGGTGAGATATTTGTAGAAGTTTGCTTGCATTGTCTGTGGCTCCAGTTATGGGCAATGCAAGCTGAGCACAAAGGAATTGATACGCGCTCCGCTGAACCAAGACAGCTTGCCAACGACGCTGCCGCGTCTACTGCTTCGCAGTCAGGCAAGCTGCAAGGAGTGCGCTCCGCTGAGGCCCCTACACCAAAAGTAAACATGCCTCAGCAGCCAGCCAGAACAACTTTTCACGCACTGAAGCATGGCTATCCCAGTGTCGCGAGTCCCATTCCTCGCTGCTCACATCATCCCCACCATACAAGAGTTGCCCAAACTGCACTCTCCTGAACTGGGCAACGGCAAAAAATGCAGCAGCCTCCATTTCAACTGAAAGGCATCCCTCAGCCTTGCGACGCTGCACCTTCACTGCAGTTTCGCGATAGATAGCATCGGTCGTCCAGGTTTTGGAGAGCACATATTCACAATGATCTGCCTGCAGTACCTTTTCGATGGCCGTTACCGCTTCTGGGCTGGCGCTGACCTCTCTGCCTGGGGGAAGGTAGTGGTACGAAGTTCCCTCATCCCGAATAGCGGCGAATGGTACGATGACGTGCCCAACCGCAATATCCCTATCGAGCACACCTGCGCCACCGCAAGCAATGAACTTCTTGCACCCCAGGGCAATCACTTCCTCCAGCATACCGGCCGCCAGTGGAGCACCGACGCCTGGATGAAAGACGGCCAGGCGTCTGCCGTCAACATCAAGCTCATAGATTGGATGCGTACCAATCTCGCTTCTCAAGTGCCTGATTACACGCGCCTTGTGTTGCTGAGAGAGTTTGGTGATTACATCCTGAAAAAAGCAAACCACGGCATGCGCAGGGATATCCATTGGTTTGAAAATACGTTTGGGTTCAAGAATTGCTTCAGGTGCACTGTCAAACTCCAGGATGGGGTAGTCGGGGTACATAGTGTTCAACGCATCATCACTCATTTTTGTTCCAACTCCCTTGTTCGTTCTAGCCACTACTGAATTGTGTTACCATAGTATCAGAACCCGCTAAACGTTACAAGCGACTTCCAATTACCTTTCCCCTCATCATCACAGCCTCTGCATGATATACTTAGATATCCCGGTATCAAAGTCTTCTCATTCTATGCCAGGAGGGCTGATCATGGCTTACCAGTTGACTATAACATTAACCGAAGAAGAATATACAGTACTCACTACAGAAGCAGCAAAAAACGGGAAGCAGCCTGAAATGTTGTTGCATGATCTCATTCAGAGTTTACAATCATCTTCCGAAGCAGAACACTCAATGACAGCGGATGAGTTCGAGCAAAAGCTCTACCGTGAAGGGTTTATAGAGCATATCCCTACGCGGGAACCTTTGACTCCAGAAGAGCTAGCCGAGCGCGAACGACTTGGTCAACTGTTCGCAGGCGGCAAACCTATGTCTGAGATGGTCATTGAGGACAGAGGACCGTATTGATGGGAAGCTACTTTCTAGATACCTCGGCCATCGTCAAGCGCTACGTTCCAACTGAGCCAGGGCATACTTGCATAGTAACTTTATGCAATCCTGTGCAAAGTCATAAACTTTACATCGCCCAAGCAGCTTCAGTAGAAGTAGTAGCAGCCATGTGCCGTAAGACCCGTGAGGGAAGCATTACCACCGCTGCCCGTGATAGACTGATCACTAGATTTAGACGGGATGTTCGGAGTGATTATGATCCTTGGCGTGTCACCAATGCTATATATACTTCTGCTGGAAACCTGTGTCGCTCACATAAACTACGTGCTTATGATGCCGTTCAACTAGCTTGTGCGCTCGGTGTGCATAATCAGGCTCTAGCAAGCGCAGCACCTTCCTCCATTTTTGTCTGCGCTGATAACAGTCTTCTTAATATCGCCATTGCAGAGGGATTAGGCGTGGAGAATCCGAACAATCATCCATAAAAATCAGACTTATCCAATCATATGGCTCAATACTATGAAGGGCTGAACGTAGAATCACGATTTGACACGCCCAAACTAAGGACGAAACATGAACGAAGCAAGCAAATGGCGGCTGGCAATGGCACGGAAGGCCGCACCGATCATCGCTACCAATTCCAGGGTACAGGCTATAATGCTGGCTGGCTCTGCCTCGCGTGGATGCGCTGACCGCTACTCTGATATCGAGATCGGGGTATTCTGGGATGGCCCGCCGAGCGACGAGGAACGCATGGCTCATATCGAACCTGCAGGTGGGGTGTTCTGGGAGCTTGACCCATACGACGAGGAGGAGAAGACCTGGATGGAGGAGTGGGGATTGGGCGGAGTCAAGATGGATGTGCGAAACCTCACCGTCGAGGAGATGGAGCGTATCTTGAGCGATGTCGTTGAGCACTACGACACCTCTGAGTTTAAACAGTCTACGATCTCAGCCGTGCAGCACTCCATCCCGCTCTACAACGCTGCTTTACTTGAGCGTTGGAAAGCGAAGCTGGCTCACTACCCTGAAGAACTGGGATGGGCGATGGTGCGAGAACATTCGACGCTTTATAACTGGTGCTGGTGGGTAGAAATGCTTGTCTGGCGTGAGGACTGGCCGCTTGTCTCCAGTGCTTTCAGCGAAGCTATCTTCCAGGCGCTGGCAATGCTGATGGGTCTGAATCGCATCTATCATCCTGGTTTCAAGTGGATGAACCGGCTAATTGGCAAGATGCAGATTGCCCCACCTGACCTTGCTGCCCGTATCAAAGCAATCTTCCAGGTAGAGCCGAAAGTGGCAATCCAGGAGGTACGAAAGCTGGTTCTCGAAGTATATGACCTCGTTGAGAAAGATATGCCCGAAGTGGACATCCAGAATGCCAGGAAGGTGTTCTTACACCAACGTCCACAATTTGAGCAGGCACCTTTGGGCGACCGGGGCCGGTAACATCGCGGGGAGTGGGCGGGATAAATCGGGCCCCTACGGGTCGCGAAGAGGCGCGATAAACCGGGACATCCACCCAATCGCACCAGCTACCAGCAACACCAACATCGGCTCGATGGGAGCACGGAAACGCGAACTGCCGTAGAAGACCAGGCACTCCACAATCGTCAGCAAGATCACCAAGTAGATAATCAAGAACTGCGGCCAGCGTTTCCAGGTGACGAAGAGGCCGAAGGCGGCCAGGAGGAAGATGGGGATGGGGGTGAGTTGCATCATCGTCCAAACCACCTTTGACGCGGGGCGGTCGGGAAACTGGTTGACGGGCAGATCCCCTTCGGGGGTAGATGGCTTCCACATGTTCACGAAGTGCATGCCGAGCAGGTATGGCATAGCACTGAGATGACTATGTATCCAGTTCGCTGCATAAGCATAGCTGTAAACTTCCCCCTCAACGCTGCAACAGTCGTGGTGGGGATAGACAATTGGTGGATGCACAAGCCCGGGCGGAACCCACATTCCGCGGTCGTCTATACTGGTCAAGACCGTATCATTGTACGCGCCCACGAGAACCAGGCCGCTTCCCGTTGCCACCGGGATGAAGGTATGGGTGAGCGTATAATTGCGGATAGTCCAGGGAGCAATTATACCGAGAGTGATGAGGGTGATAATGCAGGCACTTTTAGCAACCATTCGCCAGGGGAGGATTTTTGCGCGTCCGATGATCACTGCCCAGATGAGAAGCAGACCGAGCATGAAGAAGCCATTGGGACGGGTAAGCGATAATAGTCCAAGCGCGATGCCACTCAGGATCGTAGGGGCGAGAGTGGCACCCTGTCCGGGGGACAGGTAATAGGGCTGGGTGGGGGCCCTTGTGGCCGCCCGCTTCGAGGTGTGCTGGAAGAGATAGAGGGTGTAGGAGAAGGCTAAAAGGAGGAAGGTGTACAGGGACTCGGAGTACAACCAGCCATCATAGATGTAGAGGCCGGGATAGAGTGCGGCGAGTACACCTGTTACAATAGCAATACGTCTGCCAAAAAGATGTGTGGCAAACAGGTAGACCAACAGGCAGGTGCCTGAGCCAACAAAACAGAGGAAGAGACGAGCATAGAAGTTCTCAGTACCCAGGAGAGCGTAGATACCAGCCATAAGCATAGGCCACAAGGGAGCACGTCCACTTGTTGGGATATGTGGAATAAGGCAGAAGCAGTGCTCGTCTAACAAGTGTGTGGCGAGCGACTGGTGAGCACCTGCATCATACTGCGGGACGTACCCCTGGGCGACCGTAAGGTTGTAGAGAATACGCACAAACAGGGCCAGGCAGAAGATGACGAGCCAATCCATTGGCACTCTATAGGCGGGAAGAGACGTTTGTAAGCGTTTCACGCTCGAACTCCTGGATCGACCTGGATACCCATATGTACGTACGCATGAAGGTATACTGGTCTTTCTCCATACTCCCCGAACAGGGAGATACAATGAAGGTAAAATCATAACTATGGTCTACCCTTTCCCACAAGCTCGTGTCAATGCAAAGGGCGCGAATAAATCGGCCCACGTGCTGGATAAATCTCTTACCTCTCCCCCAGAGAGGGTGCTCTACAGACCGGTCGGGCCGGAGGAGTTTGTCAATGTCCATAATCGGCCCCTAGAACCAGCAGGAGAACCTACGGAGGACATAACATGATTATACATGTGGTCTTGCTTCAACCAAAAGCCCAAACCACAGAAGAGGAGATCACGACTGCACTCGAACACGTTAAGGCGCTCCAGCGTGTGATCCCCGGCATTCTTGCAATTGCCGCCGGTAAGAATCAAAGCAGCTATCATCATGGCTACACATATGGGATTATCATGCGCTTTGTAGACGAAGCACACTTGCAGGCGCACCATCCCCATCCAGCCCATCAAGCTGTGGTGGAGGAATTGGACGATCTTTGCGAGCAGACCATTGATTTTGACCTGCCTGAAGCGGACTGATTTCCTAAAAAAATTCCGTCTATGGAAAACTCTTTACTATGATGATACAATAGCCTTCAATCAAAAGAGAAAAGGCTTAGAGTATGCATGGTTACGTAAAGTGCCGATTTATCTGTAGAGCACCCTCTCCGGGGGAGAGGTAAGAGATTTATCCAGCACGTCACGTGGGTGATCCCTCACCTTGCCTGGGGGGCAGGTAAAAGTCGCCCCTATATCTAGACGGAAAGGATAAGAAGGTGTACAAGTTCAAGGGCTTTGATAGTGCCCTGTGTGGGGACAGTATGTCTGCACTCGAGGCGATCGTCAATGCCTGGATGGAGACGGAGCGGCCACGTATTCGTCATGTATGCCAGAGTATGCGCGGCGATCATATCCTGCTTAGCTTCGTCTATGAGGAAACAAGAGAACTGGAGCAGCGTGCCTCTGCACAGGTACAGACAGGTGCTACAGGTCCTTTCCCCAGGTTCTTTGAAGATGACTATACCGAGGAACGACCCACCAGTCCACGCATTCCGGCAACGCCACCAACAGTACATTAGAAGATGTAGTGGCACCCCTTGTGGGTGCCATGGGGCGGGGAACACCTTCAAATCGTCGGCCACATCTAATATATGTGGCATAAGATTCATATCCTTCTCTTTGCATCCCGCCTGAGTGCGTAGCACTATGCCTTGCAGCTTGCCTGACTGCGAACAGTATGCCTTGCACCGCGTCTGAGCCGAAGGCTAGCTGCGACAGCAGCGTTGACGCGGTGGCTTGGTTCAGACGCGCTCGCGTTGTTGGCAAGCTGGCTTGGTTCAGCCGCGACCGAGCGGTGTTGGCGGGATGGATACTACCTTGCACCTCGCCTGACTGCGAAGCAGTAGACGCGCCAGCGTCGTTGGCGAGGTGACTTCCAAGGATAGGTGCCGAACAAAGCTGCCCACAAAAAGGATAACCATGGCAACTCCACATCTCATATATTGCACCCCGCAGGGGGAAATACGCGAAGAGCCGCGCTTGCAGGCGCTCGCTTTTGGGAATCGACCGTTAGAAGCCAGTGACCTCATTCCCTTACCCGACGGCGTTACCCTCTCGATGATGCCAGATCGTCTCGCCGTTGGACAAAAGCGTAATGGCGAGCGCCAAACGCTGGCAAAATCTCGCGGCTGGGCTGCCGCCGCATTACTTCCCATCGGCTATACCCGCACATTGCTGCCTGCATACGAGAAAGTGCCTGGAACTGAGCCGTTACCCTTCTTCGGCTACAGTGCCGTTGCTGGTATGAATGGTCGCCTATATGTCGCGGCCTTCCAGACTGATGACCCCCACAAATGGCATCCCCGTGCATTCAACAGACGTACGCTGACCCGCCTGGTACGTGAGAAACAGGCAATTTATCCCAACAACCGCATCGTGGCACAACACGCCCATTGCGCCCTCGACTACTCCTGTCCGACGGCCAGCAATCTCTTCTTCGAACGTTGGGAAATGGCTATCGCCGTCTCACCAGGCTGCAATGCTCGTTGTATCGGTTGCATCTCCAAGCAAGAAGAGGAAAATCTGGTCTCGCCCCAGGATCGCCTCACCTTCATTCCCACTGTTGAGGAGATCGTGGAGGTTGCGGTACCGCACCTGGAACGGGCCGAAGATGCAATTGTCAGCTTTGGCCAGGGATGCGAAGGTGAGCCGCTGTTGCAATATAGACGTATTGCACAAGCCATCAAAGCCATCCGTGCGCGTACTGATAAGGGCGTTATCAATATCAATACCAATGCCAGCAATCCGCGCTGGCTACAACGACTCTACGATGCAGGTCTGGATACGCTCCGTGCCAGCACAATCTCTGGACATCCAGAAACGTACACAGCCTATTATCGTCCCATCGGGTATAGTTTTGAGGATGTCAAAGAGTCACTCACACGAGCGCGTGATGCTGGCGTCTATAGCTCCATCAACCTGCTCAGCTTCCCCGGTATGATCGACCGCGAGCGCGAGGTAGAGGCTCTGCTCTCCTTTGTGAAGGAGACAGGTCTGCGGCTGATTCAGTTACGCAACCTGAACATTGACCCTGAAGTGCTGCTGCCAAAGATGCCTGCACTGGATTCCCTGGGAAAGGCGTTAGGGATCAGGTCGATGATAGAGATACTAGAGCGGGAAGTGCCTGAAGTGGATATTGGTAACTTCTCGCGGCCTGTGAAAAAAGTACAAAGCGTGCCGGTGATTTAAGCGACCCAGGGCGAAGCTTGCTTCCGCTCTGGGAGCTAAACCTTACGTTGGTGCGAATAGGCGGTCGTCTACCGAGTCTCAAGACGCTTCCGAGTCTTCGTTCGTCCCATCATGCGTCTCGGCGTGCTCACCCCCTACATAACGGAGGGCCTCTCGGGCCAACTCGAGCCATCTGGAAGCGTGCTCGCCAGGTACCTCGACCCACTCCTTCATGGGACGCCCACGGCCTGACGGATCAAACAATCGAGCACCTGGAAGTGCGAGCGCCTCGGTATGTTGAGGGGCACGGAGCTTGAAGACCATGGCACCCTGGTAGAAGCCAGCAAATGCCCTTCCATTGTGCTTGAGGCAGGGCATGCCAAACATTTTTCCGCTGGTTGCAGAGGATGTAGCCGTTATTTCAGAGGCTACTGCATCGTAGTTATTGCGTGAATCTATGGACATATCAGTTCTCACCTCAATTCTTCTTTCTGTTCTTCTTGCGCGAACGTTTTTCCATCTTGATTTTCGCTTTTTTAGTTGCCGCTGTACCAGCACTATGTTCCTTGGATGCCTTTGAAGGGACGGTCGCGGGCTTTCCTGTGGGGGACACAATTGTGAAATCCGATGGCTTGTAAGTGGGAGTAGAGGGTGAAGGCAATGAGCCAAACAGGTCCTTCAGGGATAGAGGAGGCTTCTCCTCCCTCTCCTTCAATCCAAAGCTGACCTGCACATCTTCCAGGTTTACTATGCTCTCGTCAACAACATGAGCCTCAAACGCACGCTCAACAATGGGAAGAGTCTCCACAGCCTTCATCGGTATCAGGCCGTCGGTAATGATAAAAGCGTTCAGCTCGGGGTCATCTTCTCCCTCTGTACCCACTTCCAATTGCCGAGTAAGAGCAGCGATGCACTCAGACCTGGCCTCAGGATGCATGGTCGCAATCTTTTGCAAACTGGTTGCAGCATTGGCACGCACATACAGATCTTGAGATTTATCAGCTAAGTACTGTGTAAGTAGAGGAATTGCAGCCGGGCCTATCAAACCATAGACCTGTGGCAGTTCATCTATTGCCCATTCTCCAAGACCTGTTTTATAGTCCATTAATGCTTCGCTATTGCTCAGCAGAGGTTCAACTACTGCTGCATCACGAAGCTGTCCCAGTGCACGCATTGCATGAACGGGTGCCCAACCTTCTGGTTTCTCCGGATCTATCTCGAGTAATTCTTTATCCGTCAGCATCCGTAGCAATTCGGGAATATGTTCTGTGGTGAGACCAAGCTCAAGATAGTCAGGCCAGTCTTTCGCATCTGTCGGGTCGGGCTTACCAATCGTGAGCAGTTTATCCACTGGTGGTGCGTATGTCGTTGTATCCATATCAATCTCCCTGTTTAATTTCTTCTCTGGGCCTTATTCCTGCTTCTCGCAACAGCCTCCGCGCAGCCACTGCCACGGGATCAACCCCCAGCAGTGCCAGGCAATCGCGAGTAGCACAACCTTCTGGTGTGCCAAGATCATGCCCACGATAGAAGCACGGCATGCAGGGCAAATCCAGGCTCACCACTACAGCCTGCTTTTCAGGTACGCCGCCCGTAAATGGCCCCCAGGCTTTGGAGTTCGTCAGTCCAAAGATAGCGACAGTGGGTGTGCTTGCGGCTACGGCTAAATGCATCAGTGCAGAATCATTCCCCACAAAGAGGTCAACCAGCTCTAATACTGCTGCCGCAACCTTGATGTTCCCTTTGCCAGTAAGACTATGTACAGGCATGCCAGAGTGCATCATACTCATAATCTGCTGATGCAGTTCGGCCTCTTCGGGACCACCCATGAGCAACAACTCTCCACCAACATCGTGAAAGAGGGTATCAGCCAGTTGGGCAAATCGCTCAGGTGCCCAGCGACGTGCGGTGCTGTAGGTGCCACTGCCAGGATGTATAGCAATGATGGGACGATTGATTGTATTAGAGGGCGCAATGAATTGCTGGGTACTGGGTGTTGGCACGAAGTGCGAGGCCCCTACAATCTCGTTGAGCAGTTGTTGTGCTTGTTGGCGCTCTTCTTCGCTCAAGGGAACAGTTAAACGTTTGTCGTTTGTGGTTGCGCCAACAGCCTCGGCTACCGCAAGGCTATATTCTGCCTCGTGCAGGACTCCGAAGCCTTTATCTTTCACACGTACATTGAGGAACCAACCATGCCCATTATCCAGTCCGACACGCCATTTTGCCCCTGTGGCTCGCATCAGAAGCTGGTGCTTTAGCCGACCAAAGGGTAATGTGAGGTGGTGAAGTAGCAGAACAGCGTCGTAATGACCCTCATGTAGATCATGCCAGAGTCGGGCAAGACGACGCAGGTTGAGGGGATTCTTGATGATCTGTTGCGGGTAATCAAAGAGATATTTGTCCAGCACGATTACGCGGTCAATCACCTCCCAGTCGTTCAGTAATCCAGCGGAAGCGGGTGTCACCAGTAAGTCGATCTGTGCCTGCGGGTAGGTTTCGCGTAGGGAACGTAATGCTGGGGTAGCAAGCAGCAGATCACCGATGCCAGCCATTTTGACGACCAGAATATGTGCATCTTGCGGAAGGGTGATATGTTGTGTATCTTTGTGCATCGATGAAATTAGAATCATTATGTTTCTGCTTGAAAAGAGGCGGGGACACCCCCTTAGGCGTCTACTTAACGAATCTCAGGCGGGGTTCCAAGGGGCTGCCGCCCCTTGGCGGGGCACCCTGCCTGGGGGGCAGGTAATAGGGTGTCCCCGAAACACCTTTTTTTCTCTTTTTGCTCGCTGCCTGCGGCAGCGAGAGGGAAAAAGAAACTTGGGGACACCCCAAACCCCGGCAGGGAGACCCCTGCACCCCTTAAGTTGACGCCTAAGGGGACTCCACGCTCCCTGTCAGGGGGCGAAGCCCCCTGCACCCCCTTTCCTGGCCGTTTCAAACACCATGGTTGGTGTTACATTCTTCATGCATTGTGTCGTATAAAAACGGCAGTCAGCCGTGCTCTGCGCATTATAGCACGGGCTGCACCAGATGTGGCTACAAAGCACTGTTGCTTTAGGACTGACCGGGCCGCTCATAGCAGGATCGGTCGGACCATGAATGGCGATGAGTGGTGCACCAACGGCTGCCGCTATGTGCATCGGGCCGCTATCGCCACTGATAAGCAGGTCGGCCCGTTGCAAGAGAGCAGCGAGTTGTGCCAGGCTTGTCTTACCAGCCAGGTTGATTGGGTGCTCTCGCATCCTGCTCATCACTTTCTCAATGAGTGGTAGATCCTCAGGTGTGCCCGTCAAGATGATTTGTGCTCCTTCTTCACGAATCAGACGATCCAGCAGTGTCGCCCAGTAGGGGATGGGCCAGCGCTTGGACTGTCCGTTATTCGAGCTAACATGACAGGCAATCAGCAGTTTGTCTGGCTGTATCCCCTCTGTATCTAATAACTGCTCTATCTCCTGGCTGGCCTGTGGATCAACATAAAGTCGGGGTACGCGGTCAGCTTCGGTGACAGCTGCGCCAGCAGCCTGAGCCAGTTCCAGGCAATAATCTACCTCATGTTTATGGTCCCCTGGCTTCCAATGGTATCCAGGTACGCTATGAGTCATAAAACCAGGATAACTCTCACGCCCAAAACCCACACGTCGCTTCGCACCGCTTAATACCGCCACAATGCCCGCCCATTCACCAAAGACACTCACGGCTAAATCGTAGTGTTTTGTCCGTAGGCGACTCAATAACACTTTCACATCATGCCAGTTCTTTGACTGTATAAGTGCTTTGGGACGCCGCCAGACATTAGGATCATAGGTGATGATTTCGCTAAGGTCGGGATCGTTCAGAGCGATTTTGGCACTCGATGGCACAGCCAGCAAATCGATCTCGGCATCTGGGTAAGTACGCTTGAGGGTATGCAGAACGGTGAGTGAGAGGACCAGGTCACCGATGAGGTCCAGGCGAATCACCAGGATATGCTTTGGATGAAAGCTCTCCGGTTTCAAAGGCGGATATTTCTTCCCAAGTCTTCCTAGTATGAGCAGACCACCAACCACGCTCATGGCAAGATAGATAAGCATCTTCAGGACATTTTTGGTGGCGTGGACAGCTATTCCACGGAGCCGCATCCGCGAGTTTGGGCGACGAGGGTAGCCATATCCATCGAGGTTATTCAGTTGTCGTTTTGTTTCAGACATCTATTTCTATACGATCCACTGACATTATTAGTGCATAAAAAGAAAAGATTTTCGGAGGACACCCCTGGCAAGGAGACCCTGGCCATTACGCGGGTAGGTTCCTCTGAAAATCGCCTACTACTCCCGCTCCTGCACGAAATAGGCGATTTTCATTGCCTTCTCTGTCTCGTAGAGACATCGAGCTTTTTTCACTGCGCCGCCTGCGGCGGGAGAAGAAGGAAAATCAGGGGTGTCCCCTGAAACCCCGCCAGGGGCCGCGCCCCTGCACCCCGCTCACAACAAACCTACCCGTGTAAAAGGTTCTCGCCCCTTGCGCCCTCTTTCTGGGATACTACCTGTTGGACACGAAATGCGGAATCCCTAAAATTGTAGCGATGGCTGCCTGTACCTGTTGTTCTGGAACCAGACGTACACAGGGATGCGCTGGCAGCTCTTCCGGACGGAAATCCAGGCGACCACAAGGGATCGTAGGGCATGTTGGGCAGCGTTGGGTAGATGCAATCACGATATGCTGCTGATGCAATCCCCATGGGCCAAAAATACGTGGATCAGTTGGCCCAAAAATCTGCACCGTCGGTGTAGCTTGCGCTACTGCCAGGTGGAGCGGGCCACTATCGACGCCAAGCACTAATCGCGCTCGTTGCAACGATGCAGCCAGTTGCCCTACAGTTGCATCCGTTACCAGCAGAGGAGGAGATGTTATCTGCCTGGCAATCTCTTCCAGCATCGGTCGCTCGTTCTTACTACCCGTAAGAATAATACGCACTGGCGAGGGACTTGTCAATGATGTTACGAGAGCATTAGCGCACACTGCCCACGCCTCGTTACGCCACAGTTTTACTGCAGCACCACTCCCTGGATGAATCACGACCACCGGAGTCTCCGCATCAATCCCCTCTTTACTTAAACGTTCAGTGACCCAATCCCAGTCCCGCTCTGTAGGCACAAACACGAGTGGGTAGCGTTCCGGAGTATAAGGTTCCTCAAGTGGAGGACAGTCCAGAGCCATCAGGCCAGCACTGACAAGGCGCAGACAGGAAACCGTTACAAGTTCTGGAGATTGAACTGGCAAAGCCTGCGTAAGAAAGGGAGTGCCAGGGTTAATCGCATACCCCACACGACGAGGAATGCCTGCAAGGTAGAGTAAAGCTGCTCCCCACCAGAAATCAGGCCGCAGGTTGATCGCAAGATCATAGTTTCCACGCGCCAGTTGTTTAGCCACGCTGAATAGCAGGATATAGGGCGTCAACGGCCTTTGTGCTGCGCGCTGGAACGCTGGAAACGGGCAGGTAAGCAGACGATCGATATCTGGATGGCGAGCCACTACCTCAGTAGACCAGGGTCCAACCATCATTGTGATATGTGCACCAGGCAGGTGCGTTTTCAGTGCCCGCAACACTGGTGTCGTCAGCACAAGGTCCCCAAGGTGGTCGGGGCGTATCAAGAGAATACGTGGTGCACCCGAAACAGGTTCGCGAGCCTTACGGGCCGCAGCTCTGGCAGCGGGCAAACCAAATATACGTACCAGGAGCAAAATCACTGTACGGAGAAGACGTTTCATTGGGCGACCTCTTTGCCTGGTACAGAGGCCACACCCTGCCCATCCCCACGAGACCCACAAGGGGTCTCGCTACATTTTAAGTCGCTCCCCCTTGCCCCACGACCTCCCTCGTGGTTCCCTGGGGAGCCCTGATCTCGTGGGGAGGTGGTGAGGTGGGGAGAATTCCATATGTAGCGACACCCCTTGTGGGTGTCGTGGGCGGATGGGTCGGGCTTCGCTTTGCTTCCGCCCTGAAACTCATACCACATCATGACTCACCCCTCTCCGCGTGCTCGGTATCAATCTCTGGACTGCTGCCCATACATCATCCACGGTCACTGCCTGCATACAGGTACAATCCATATGAGGCCCCATCTGGCCGAGGAAAAAACACGGTTGACCTGTGGGATGACGCCAGAGCACGATATGTTTTGGATCATCCAATGGATAGGGTCCATACTCTTCTGGACTGGTCGGGCCAAAAATGGCAATGACAGGAATACCGACGGCTGCTGCCAGGTGCATAGGACTGCTATCATTGCCGATGAAAAGGGCACATCTTTCGAGATATGCTGCTAATTGCCCAATAGTGGTCTTACCAGCGATATTAGTGACAGTACCTTCTCCTTGCATCCCGCCTTCGTCCCTGGGTAGGGGCGACCCTTGCGGTCGCCCTTGGCGGGATGGATTGGGGCCGTCTGGAACATCCAGACCCTCCAGCAGAGAGTCATTGAGGGCCACGTCACCTGGACCTCCGATCAATAGCACCTGCATATCTAACTCATGCACCAGCCGCCTCGCAATTTCCCGGTAGCGTTCTAGCGGCCAGCGCTTAGCTGTCAGTTCCATCCCTGGATTGCTCCCTCCGCCTGGAAATACTGCCACCTGGACACGCGAGGCAGTGGGCACGGATTGGCGCTCCTCTTCGGTTGGGACAAAGCGCATGCGAGGAGCATTGACAGGGAGACCAATCGCACGAGCAAGGTCTAGATAGATTTCAGCCTCGTGCCGTGGTTTCGCGGGGGAAAAAGAAACTGGTACTCGATCAGTGAGCGAGAAGCCACGTGCCAGACTATCAGGACCAACACGGCGCGGTACGCCTGCTAAAAACGGCAAGAGTGTCACCAGTGGTGAACGGTCGAGAACGAAAGCCAGGTCAAAGCGATGTTTACGCAATTGACGTGCAACAGCCAGGTAATCTTTCAGGTGATAGTGGCCAGGAATACCCACTGTGCCACTATCAATCACTTCGGTAACGGCAGGATGATGCTCTGCGATGACTTTCGACCAGGTACCCACCACGTAGGTAATGCTGGCATCGGGGTAAGCCTGGTGCAGAACTTCCAATAAGGGAGTCGTCATCACAACATCACCAAGGCAACAGGGTTTTATCACTACAATCTTCTTTTCAGACCGGATGACGTGCGAAGCACGTAGCCGCGGCCCAGCGGCGTTTCCGGTCTGAATATCTATAGACTGCGGATGCTGCCGGGCACGTTGTATAAATGGCCCCCGGATAAGATCAAAGAGGGCAAACGGAACCCGCAGTACGTAACAGAGTGCAGTAATAAGATGCTGACGCAGGTCACACCCCTTCATCCAGTTCAAATTCCTGGAACGACGCTCCCTCCTGTTCTCCTGATAGCCTCTTCGTGCGAGGCTGCCAATTGCCCACCATTATACCAGAGTTGAGCTTGAGAAGTCGAGAGCACACAAGGGCAGCTCAGGGTAGGATGATTATAGCGCTGAGGACAGCCGCGAGGGCTGCCGACAGCGCTATAATCATCCTGCCCTGGGAATAGCTCTAGATCTCAGTCTTTTTTCTCAGAGCCGAGAATGGTATAGACCGTTGTGCCACAGACTGCGCAAGGACCTTTCAGGGCAGGTTTCCCGTTTTTCGTTGTCACCCGCTGTGGATCCTTCATCTCAGTCTTCTTTTTGCACTTCACACAGTAATAGAGATCAGCCATAATTTTGTTCGCTCCTTACATCTACATCAGAAAAGATTTACATCCCCATTGGGGGAGACGGCACGCGACAAATACACTTCGTATCCCTGTGCTTGCAGTCGTCGCTGCACCTCTACGGCTTTCGCCAGCTCAGAAAATGGAGCAAAGAGTGTTGGTCCGCTCCCAGAAAGCCGCACAAGTGAGGCACCTGCTGCTAGCAGGTCTTCCCTGGCGCGAGCGACTTCTGGATAACTGTTCAAGACACTCCGCTCAAGGCCATTGTGCAGGTTTTCTGATTGAAGTTCACTCCTTGCGCTCAAAGCCCCACAGACCAGCTGACTGTACCTACCATCAGTATAATCGCTGGCAGATAGACTACGAAAGACTGCTGCCGTTGATATGCCGATAGAAGGTTTGAGCAAGAGTAACCAGCGCATCGGCAGAGGCCAGTAAGCGGGAAGTGGAGAAACACGTTCACCACGCCCCTCGCAAAGCGCAAGACCACCAGTCAGAAAAAACGGAACATCCGAGCCAAGTGAAGCCGCCATGTCGAGCAGATCTGCTGGAGTGAATGGTAATTGCCACCACTGCTGCAAGGCTAACAGAACAGCAGCAGCATCACTACTTCCCCCACCTAATCCAGCCGCCATGGGGATACGTTTGTACAGTTCGATCCTCACCCCTTGCGTAATCGCCAGGCGTTGACGCACCAGTTGCGCGGCACGTCCCGCCAGGTTTTCATCGTTGCTGAGTGCCGGTGATGTGCAGATCACCTGTACCTGGTTGTCGTCAATGGCAGTGAGACAGAGGGTATCGTAGAGATCAACAGTCTGCATAACTGTTGCTAACTCATGATATCCATCGGCCCGACGCCCCAGGACATCGAGGGTCAGGTTGATCTTCGCATACGCCCGCACAAAGCAAACGTCGCGAGAGGTTTGTACTCGCTGTGCGTGACTCATGCATGCATTGTGCATAGAAAAGCCGCGCTTGTCAAGCATAAGCGCGAAAAGTCACATAAGTTCTTCGGTCTTATGCTTCCATGTCCAGGAAGGCACGGAAGGGGGTTGTTGTTCGGAGAGGTAGGCCCACTCCCTGTTGAGAAGAAAGTCCAATAAAGTAGACGGAAGTGGATATGTCACTGTATACTGTGACGGAGAATAAACGCTTTGTGACGTTCGGGACGCTATTACTTCTCCCTCCAGCAATATCGTCCATATCACTAATAAAGCCACTCTAGAAACTGATTGGTGAACTTTCACATGGATATAACGGTCGCATATTTTCATCCACTACTTCACCCTGAAGTCGTGAAACGCGATTTTGAACGGATTCGTGCTGCCGGCGCGGATAGCATTGTCTATGCAGTACATGAACAAGAGGAGCAACGATGGCCTCGTGACCTGGAGCGCGGTCTGGTGCAGGCCCAGGATGCCGGGTTAAAGGTTTATTTGAGCCTTGGACGTTTCGGGAACTTATTTGCCGGGCCATCGCTTGTACCAAGCTGGTACACGTTCCGTCACCCACAATCACGGGTAATGGACCGCCACGGGCGACCCCACGACATCTCTTGCTTTAATCATGAGTCATTTCGTTCCTGGCTCTTCAAAGAGATTGAATATTACCTGGGAACCTATCCCATTAACGGTATACTCATTGACGAGCCTCGTGGAACCGATGTGACCTGTTTTTGCTCGGTATGCCGTGCACTTTGTCCCGACGTAACCGATCTTCCTCGTTTCCGTCGGCGCTCGATGATTGACTTCCTGGGTGAGTTATGTGCCTGTGTCAAACGAGTCGATGTCGATGCAAAAACGATGATCGTCTTGCTGCCACAAGACTTAAACCAGCTTGATGAATTAGTATTGTTACCTCACCTGGATACTCTCGGCTGTCATCTCTTCTGGTCGTTACTCAATGAAGAGATTATCCAGGTAGAACAGTGGGGACGAACCGTTGTCGAAGTAGCTCACCGCTACGAAAAACGTAGCCAACTCTGGTTACAAAACTTTAACCTGGATGAAGCTGGCGAGGAGCAATTGGAAATAGCCTTCGCACAAATACTGAATGCTGAGCCAGATCAGATCGGATGTTTTTATTTCTGGCGCAATAATCTTCACCCGGAAACTGCCTGGCAGACAACCCACCGATTGCTGAGGCGTATACCGCGCCGCCAGTTGTATTGGCAAGTTCCTGGTCTAACAAATCACCTTGTAGGGAAAGAAGTACCATGACTCATCTCACATTTAGATGCAGAGGACAGCCGCAAGCTGCCCTCTGCATCTAAATGTGGAGACGAAAGTTTTCTACGGCTTGATGCCAGGCGATTTATCTTTTTCGCGTTCCTTCTCTTCCTGGTAGATCTTTTCTAACAATTCACCGACGGCCGTGATGTGTTCATGGGTAGTGGCGTCGTCATCGCTTGCAGGCAAGACCATCCCCTGAATTCCCAGGGTGAGGAGCGTGTAGACATCAGCATGACTGAGGTCTGCGCTCACATCGAGGAGTGCCGGAGAGTGTACAGCCTCACGTACAGCACGATAGTGCATGACATCCTCAATGGTGAGCTTGCTTACATCATCGCTCAGGCCAAAGTCCAGGTGGATTGCTGCCACTGTTCCAAAGGCCGATAGATTGCTCACAAAGTTGGGATACAACTCTCCCTGGTTCATAGGGACAGAGACGACCAGGTCGAGGTCTTTGATCTGCATTCCCAGCAAACGGGCCTGGGCACGTAGAGGCAGGATGATGTAGTTAATGCCCTGGTCTTTTAGCCGTTCGAGCTGTTCGCGTTCCAGTTTCTCCCAGCCACCTGTCAGGCGCAGTCCAGAGACAATATTCTCTCTGCTTGCCCTGGCAGAATCTATTATTGTCTTCAGTTTTTCAAGTGAGGATGTATTCTTGCCATCCCAGGGAAAGAGCAACCCATTTGCTCCTGCCTTGACAGCAGCCTCAGCGCTTCCCGCGTCAATGCCAGGCAATTCAACGACAAGCGCAGCAACACGGGGTTTCAATTCTGTCTTGCTTTTGCCCAGGAACCCCATGCCGCCGCCACTTTGTGCCCGGCGTGCCTGCGTAAACATGTCCTGTAGTTTACTCATCTTCTCTTCATAGCTCCTTATGATTTCTCTGCATCTTCAGGCTGACAGCCTGTGATCTCTCTGATCTATCGTCTAGTTTTATATCAAATCCGTTTAAAGAGAGATGATTTGGGGACACCCTATTACCTGCCCCCCAGGCAGGGTGCCCCGGCAGAGGGCCGACCGCCCTCTGCACTCCCGCTGACTTTCATCACTCTTCAGCCGGATTGGATATTATATATGCGAGGCAAAATCTGTGAGTTTATTATACGACATTCTGTTAGCTGCTGTGTTGCTTACAAAATAGGAGATCTCCTTCCCTAAACAAGTGCTTGCCCCACTTTCCCACATGGATTATAATGAGCCTCACATTAACTAGTGCAAAAACAAGGGAGTGCTTCGGGAGTGCGGGTGCAGGGGGCTTCGCCTCCTGCCGGGGCGCGGGGTGTCCCCGCTTTTCTCCTTTCCCCAAAAGGTGGGATGATGAGGCACTAGTGAGCTAGCAATCAATAATATTAAGGAAGTACCACATGTTGCAAGAAGCTGTGGATGAATATATCGCCTCCCTCTCTTTAAGAGAGCATGAACAAACTGGAAACAACCAGAACACAGTCGTGGCCTATCGCAACGATCTGAACCAGCTCTGTGTCTACCTCGAACAGCAGAAACTAGCCAACTGGCCCCAGGTGACACATGAACATATCACAAACCACCTGCTGGCAATGCGCGAAGAGCAGGGGTATCGCTCAACAACGATCGCTCGCAAGCAGGCGGCACTGAAATCTTTCTTTCGCTACCTGCAGAATACAGGCATCATTCCCACTAATCCTGTCGAGCATCTGAAGACTCCACGAGTGCAGAAAGAGCCCCCACACGTTTTGAGTGCTGAACAGATCAGTAACCTTTTTCTCCAGATAGAGGTCGAAACACCAATCGGGGGGCGAGATTTCGCAATGTTGCATATGCTGTATGCGACCGGGATGCGGGTCAGCGAACTGGTCTCGCTGAACCTGGCAGACTTCGATGCGGAGCGGGCAGTAGTCACCTGCCCAGGACGCAATGGACGGAATAAGCGTACACGCGAGTTGCCACTTCCGCCGGTTGTCGTAGAGGCAACACAACACTATATTCGGACGACCCGTTCTCAGCTAATCCAGCGTCACCCCGATGAGCAGGCGCTTTTCCTGAATCACCATGGGGAGCGGCTGACACGGCAAGGTTTCTGGCTGATTATCAAGGGGTATGCACGCCAGGCAGGCATCACGGATATCACCCCGCAGATGCTGCGACACTCCTTTGCTCTTCTTATGCTCAAGGAAGGCAAAGAATTACGCTCCGTGCAGAAACTGCTCGGTCATGCCCATATTACGACGACCCAGATCTATAGCCAGCTCGCTCGTCCAAAGCGTACCACAAGCGTTTGAGCAAGAACTACTTAAGGCTGGAGGCCCCATGACACTCTATGACCAGGTAATGGAAGCTGTTGCCGACGTGCAGACGCGTACAACGCTCAAACCTGCGGTTGCCCTGATTCTCGGCTCTGGCCTTGGTGACCTGGCAGCCGAGATCCGAGATGCTACCGCTATTCCTTATGGCGAGATTCCGCATTTTGCCCACTCCACCGTTGTTGGACATGCCGGGCGTCTGCTTCTTGGCACGCTGGAAGATGTTCCCGTCGTCGCCATGCAGGGCCGTTTCCACTTCTATGAAGGCTACCCTCTATCCGTCGTGACATTGCCTGTGCGTGTGATGCGTATGCTTGGGGCACACACCCTCATCGTCTCGAATGCTGCTGGTGGCGTCGATCCAACCTGCCACGCAGGCGACTTCATGCTCATTCGCGATCACGTCAATCTACCAGGTTTTGCGGGAGCGCATCCCCTGATTGGACCAAATGATGAGCGCTTCGGTGAACGCTTCCCGGCCATCGCCAATGCCTATGATCCCGAACTCCGCAATCTGGCCCGTTCCGTCGCTGCTGCGTGGCCCGAGATTACATTGCACGAGGGGGTGTACGTGATGATCAGCGGACCGAGCTACGAAACACGCGCAGAACTCAAATTTCTGCGCCTGGCGGGAGCCGATGCCGTCGGGATGTCTACTGTACCAGAGGTGATCGTCGCACGCCACATGGGGATGCGGGTCCTGGGGCTGAGTCTGATTACCAACTCCGCGACGGGGGAAGAAACAACAGAAGTCAACCATGCCGAAGTGCTGGCAGCAGCCGATGCGGCCCGTCCGAAGTTTTCAGCGCTGGTGCGTGGGATTATCCGGGGGATAGGTGGCTAATCCTCCTTCGTGATTTTGATATTCTGCCAACTCCAATTGAAACTCACTCCTCGCCAATCAGCCAGCACTAAGAGATCATACTCCCCAGGGTGGACTGAGGGGTCTATTGTATACGTCCACTTAGCGCGACCATTGGGATCACAGAAGCCCGTTTGAGGCGTTTCGGCAGCAAAGGTAAGGCCCGGAGTGACTTCCTCAAACGTGCGTCCCTTAGCTGCAAGCAATCCAGTTCCAGTGAGCGGTTGTTGAAGCGTCGTTACATCTCGCAGTCTGTTAAAGGGAAAGCTAACGCTCCCGTTTTCTGGTACACGTTTGATAAGCCAGAGTTTACAGGTAATATCAGAGGCATGCACCGGTTTCCCATGGGCATTATCAACAGATTGGTCCACCACATGAGCAATCAGGGTATATGACTTAGTAGCATCTGCTACCTCGACATTGCTGTAGTCGTCTACGACAGGCCATCCTAATGGTACAGGATGTGACTTTGGAGCTGGTGTGGTTCCTTTTGACGGGCCTGTTGTCGGCGTCGTCCCTGCGATTGGACCAGAAAGCCCTGCCGGGTTTATCCGCACAAAAGCTCCTACGGCAAAGCCAGTCATCAACCCGGATAGGGCAAAAAGCAGAACGGCAATGACGATAATGGCTCTTGATGATCCCCTCGTATTGTTCACTGGTGGCTGTCCAACTTGTCCAGGTAGTATCTGCATAGTGTGTAATCGGCCTCTTCCCAGATTCTGGTATATTTGCGCGTTTCTTTGCGACCCTATCATATCACAGGTGTTGATTGATTCCTGCCCAAATAAACGGGATATGGCCCAAATTGGGGGGGGCGGATAGTGCGAATTTAAGATAAGTGTTGCCGAAAACTAAGGGATGTTTTGCCACTTTTCACCCTTAGCTTTCCAACTGAGCCACCGAAAGCTAAGGGTAAGTTTTGCCGCGATTTTCAAAACAAAAGGAAAGTCTTGCCATAATTTTTGATTGTTATTCACTTCCGCGTGAAAGACTACTTCATCCGATCCTCCTACCTGATGCCTTATCTCCAAATATCTGCACCTCGGATTGGGGAAGTGTTGCCTCACATAAAAATCGTGAGTCAATTCGCGGGATTGAAATTTTGCTAAAGGTAGTGTATAGTACCTGTGGTTACCCTTGGTGAATACTCTCTATTTATCTCCTGAGGCATTGCAGGACTTTTGTGTCTTCTTATTTTACCTCCTGTTGTTGCTGACTTGAACAGAGCTCTCCAGTGGAGGCGCGAATATGGCCAATCGTGTGGGCCAGCAATTGGGTAATTATCGCCTCATCCGCTTGCTTGGCAAAGGCGGCTTCGCTGAGGTGTATCTGGGCGAGCATGTGTATCTGAAAACGCCAGCCGCGATCAAACTTTTACAGACGGAAGTCTCCAATCAGGAAGACTTGGAAGGCTTTCTCAAAGAGGCGCAAACCATCGCGCTGTTAGTCCACCCTCATATTTTGCGCATCCTCGATTTTGGCTTAGATGGCGAAACCCCTTTTCTCGTCATGGACTACGCTCCCAATGGCTCCTTACGCCAACGCCATCCCAAAGGGGCACAACTCCCCTTGACGACGATCATTCCCTATGTTAAGCAAATCGCTGAGGCCTTGCAATACGTACATGAGGAAAAGTTTATCCATCGTGATGTCAAGCCCGAAAACATGTTAGTGGGACGACGCGATGATGTGATGCTCTCCGATTTTGGCATTGCGCTGTTTGCTCAGAGCACACGGTATCAGAACACACAGGAGGTGATCGGCACGGTGGCCTACATGTCACCCGAACAAATCTATGGCAAACCGCGTCCGGCCAGTGACCAATATTCTTTAGGCGTCGTGGTTTATGAATGGCTCATTGGAGATCGTCCCTTTCACGGCTCGTTCACAGAGTTGTGTGCCCAACATATGTTTGCTCCTCCTCCCCCATTACACGAGAAGCTGGTGACACTCTCCCCCGAGGTGGAGCAGGTCGTACTGACGGCACTTGAAAAGGATCCACAGAAGCGTTTCGCCAGTGTACGAGCGTTTGCCACAGCCTTGGAACTGGCTAGTCAGCCATCACTATCAACCATAGTGGTCAATCCACCCCAGTCGTCACAGCTAGCTGAGGCGGATGCAGCTATCCCGCCGAACCAACCATCGCTTCCCGCTGCTGTAAATACCCCATCACCACAAGGGTCCGTTGCAGCTACGCCATCTAGCGAACCTCAAGCGCCTAAACGGGGCATCTCACGCCGCACTGCCATAATAGGTCTAGCAGGACTGGCGGCAGCGGTTACTGGTACTTCTTTCTGGTTGTTCTCTCCTAGAGATCACTCATCTACTCCCCCGGGAAATACCGTTTACACTTATCGAGGCCATTTCGAACTGGTGTTGGACGTGACATGGTCGCCCGATGGAAAACGCATCGCTTCTGGAAGCGCAGACAGGACGGCGCAGATCTGGGATGCCACCACTGGAAACAATGCACTCACCTATCGCGGTCATTCCGATGAAGTGCGTGTCGTACCGTGGTCACCTGATGGGAAGCGCATCGCCTCTGGAAGCGATGATACGACGGTGCAGGTCTGGGATGCGACAACGGGGAGCCCTTTCTTCACCTATCGCGGTCATTCCGACAAGGTGTTGGACGTAGCCTGGTCGACCGATGGGAAGCGCATCGCCTCTGGAAGTATTGACGGGACGGTGCAAGTATGGGATGTGACAACGGGGAGCCCTTTCTTCACCTATCGCGGTCATTCCGGTGGGGTAGAAGCTGTAGCCTGGTCACCCGATGGCAAGTATATCGCTTCCGGGAGCGTTGATAGGACGGTGCAGGTCTGGGATGCTTCCACTGGTCATCACATCTACACTTATCATGGCCATTCCATAGATGGGCGTGACGTGGCGTGGTCGCCCGATGGAACACGCATTGCCTCTGGAAGCTTTGACACAACAGTGCAGGCCTGGGCTGCCACTACAGGAAGTAATCTTATTATCTATCGTGGTCACTCTGGATTCGTGTATGCCGTGTCATGGACTCATGATGGCTCCCGCATCGCTTCTGCGAGTTTCGATCACACGGTACAGGTCTGGGTCGCCGCTACAGGGGGTCATATTTTGACCTATCGCGGTCATTCCGGTGCGGTAGAAGCTGTAGCCTGGTCACCCGATGACATGTTTATCGCCTCCGGGAGCGAAGATACAACAGTGCAGGTGTGGCGAGCACCGTGATCTTTGGTAACCGAGTGACAATTGCGAAGGTAGAGGTGTTTGGGCTTGATACAAGCATCCTCGGTGGTAAAACGTCAGTTTACCTGGATGACTTTCTGGTTGCGTCGCTGTTGCCAGGCAGCCACTTCTCGTTTAACTGCGCTGGTTCGCCGATGCGTTATCTCAGGCCATTCACATTGAGCACGGTGAGTTCAATCTCGTGTCAACTCAAATGAAAATGTTACTCTGAAGAGGGGGCGTCGCCGCCCCCCGCTTTACTGCGCTTTTCTGCCCTGCTCCGTGAAAGAATTGAGATATCACCATGATATCTTCTTCCTTTGGAAGGATAGTCCCACGGGATGCGCAACGAGTTCTAACTCATCAGTAATCTGGCTTGAGAGCATTCTTCCTGGCTCGCCTTCTTCCGTAAGACAGAGGTATTTCTGATCCCGTGTCAGAAAAAGGCCAGAGCGTTGAACGAGCCTGCGAAGCCACTTCAGCCGAATGTGCGTCTCGTTGCGCATCCCGTGGGTAGTCATTGTGCAATATTGTGAACATCTGGGTAAATTATGAGCATCTTGAGACATCAAGAAAGGTGTTTCCAACATGATCATACATCGAGATTTGGCTCCCATTTTGTCCTTACAAGCATGGCTTAGGCTCCTTTACGTCCTGCAAATGGACAACAAAAGTCTAAGCACCAATCTATAAGGAGACGGGCACTCTACCGCGATTTATATATCCGAGGGTGCTTGACATGCATTTTATCTGACGTAGTTTGTATTTTACAAAACATGCGTTTTTCGAATAAGAACCGCCAATATCTCATATAGTTGTTGAATACATGTCTTTTTAATTATTGTTTGATTGCAACGAAAGGAGGGGAAGGTTCCTATGCAGATACCTCTGGTAGACTTACATGCACAATGGCGGGCGCTTCAACCCCAGGTGATGGCTGCTATTGAAGATGTTCTTACACATATGCAGCTTTTTCTCGGCCCACAATCTCAGGCCTTTGAACAGGAATTTGCGACATATTGCGGATGTGATTATGGCGTGGGATGCGCAACAGGCACCGATGCCCTCATGCTCGCTCTGCGTGCATGCGAAATCAGCGATGGCGATGAAGTGATCACCGTTTCAAATACCTTTATCGCGACTTTCGAAGCCATCGCCCTGGTGG
>WNGG01002769.1_pt1 | contig 46716 bp, 44 predicted proteins | sample 5400661 | NCBI WGS metagenome assembly WNGG01 (sample SAMN13153372, study PRJNA577476) | soil metagenome | isolation source: 100 cm soil or saprolite under Garry oak tree replicate 1 | place: USA:California | collected 2016-06-15 | reverse complement strand
TGTACACCTCGGGGACGACGGGTCGGCCGAAAGGCGTGCAGCATTCGACGGGCGGCTACCTCGTCGGAGTCTCGACGACCCACCGTCTCATCTTCGACATCAAGGAATCCGACCTGTACTGGTGCACCGCGGACATCGGCTGGGTGACGGGCCACTCGTACATCGTCTACGGGCCCTTGGCGAACGGCGCGACCTCCTTCCTTTACGAAGGCGCGCCGGACTGGCCGCACCCCGACCGATTCTGGTCGATCGTCGAGTCGTACGGCGTCACGATCCTGTACACGGCGCCGACCGCGATCCGCGCGTTCATGCGGTGGGGCGACGAGTGGCCGAAGAAACACGACCTGTCGAGTCTACGTCTTCTCGGGACGGTTGGCGAGCCGATCAATCCGGAGGCCTGGCGGTGGTATCACCGGACGATCGGCGGCAGCCGCTGCCCGATTGTCGACACATGGTGGCAGACGGAGACTGGAATGATTCTCCTCACCCCGCTCCCGGGGCTGACGACCTTGAAGCCCGGATCGGCGACCCAGGCGTTCCCGGGCATCACCGCGGAGGTCGTCGACGAGAAAGGCCACCCCGTCCCGGTGAACAAAGGCGGCTACCTGGTGATCTCGAAGCCGTGGCCCGCGATGCTCATGACGCTCTACAACGACCCGGAGCGATATCGGCAGGTGTACTGGTCCCAGGTCCCCGGGAAGTATTTCACAGGTGACGGCGCTCGCCTCGACGAGGACGGCTGTTTCTGGCTCATGGGCCGCATTGACGACGTGATCAACGTCGCAGGCCACCGGATCGGGACGATGGAGGTCGAGTCCGCGTTGGTGAGCCATCCGAAGGTCGCCGAGGCGGCGGTGGTGGGGAAGCCACATCCGCTGAAGGGGCAGGCGCTCGTGGCGTACGTCGTCCTGAAGGGGGACCAGGCTCGTACCGACTCGCTGGCGCAGGAAAATTGCCGAAGACCCGAAGCGGCAAGATCATGCGCCGTGTGATCCGCTCGCTCGTCTCCGGTCAGGAGATCGGCGACACGACGACCTTGGAGGATCCGGATGCGGTCGAGGAAGTCCGGAAGTGGCTCGCCGAGGTCGAGGGTGCGAAGTCGTGACGGTCCCGCATGGAATCGGGTGCGCTCAGACGCCTCGCGTGTACCACGCACCGCCGCAACAATAGAGCGACGAGCCGTCCGCCTCGCCCCAGATCACGTGGTTCGTCCCCGCCGGGTCGACGGCCAGGCCGAAGTAGTCGCCGTCCGGGAACGCGTAACCCTCGGGGGTCTTGTACGGCGCCCCGCTTACCAGATTGGACAATCGCACACTCGCGGTCCACGTACCGCCTCCGTCCGTCGTCCGCGCGTACCACGTATTCCAACTCCCGAGTCCGCCGCAATCCCAGCACGCCGCGTTTCGGTTGTCCTGCCATGCCAAGCGGAAATCCCCGGCGGTTGGTCCCGCCACGATCGCCGGGAAGTTGCTGTCCCCCTGGTCGTTGAAGAGCACCGGGTCGCTCCAGGAAACGCCGTCGGATGAGGATCGGATGAACATCCGATGCGCGGTCCCGTTGACGTCGTTCCGCGTGTACGCCACCAGGAGATTGCCGGCGGCATCCGCGGCGATGGCCGCCTGAGCCGCGAAGTAGTCGCCATAGCATCCAGAGATGGCGCACGGGGTCGCAACCATGCTCGTGTCCAGATACACGTTCTGCCACACCGTGCCCTGGTGGTTCATCCTGAGAACGAAAATCTTCTGCACGCCATCCGTGTGTCCCTGGTTCGTCTGCTTTCCGTTCGTCTTCGCACCGGCTTCGCCGGCTTGGGCGAAGTACACGCTGCCGTCGGGTGCATAGGTCCCGCCGTAGGTGTACCACCACAGACTTTCGTTGCTCGTCTGCACCTGTGCGAAGGTCTGCCCCGCATCGTGCGAGACCGCGACGTAGGAAGTCAGCTTGACGTTGAAGGCGACGTAGACGTCCTGGCCGCTCGGAGAGATGACGAGGATCGGCTTGTCGTTGTACCGGATCGCCCCGTTCATCGTGAACGGTCCGGACCATGTCGCACCGTGGTCGGTCGATTTGAAGAGAACGCTCCCGGGATCGAACGTCTGCAGAAAGACAACGTACACGGCCCCGTCCGCGGCCACCCGGATCTGCGGGTCGAACTGCCAGCCCCGTCCTCGGGCCATCGACACCGGATGAGCCGCTCCCCACGTGGCACCGCCGTCGCTCGATACCCGCAGAAAGATTGCGGTGCCAGGGCAACCCGAGCAGGTCTTCGAGGCGTTGATGTACGTCACCGCCTGATAGACGTACGACGAGCCGGGGTCCGCCGCGATGGCGGGTTCCCAGTACGCGCCGCCTCCCGGGAACGGCTGCTCCGAGTCGAACGTGGGCGTCGACCCCACAGAGGCTACCGCGGTGCTGAAAGATGTTGGCGTAAGAACGAGGAGCGCGACGGCCAACGCGGCCCCTGCCAGATAGATCCGGACGGTGTTCGCCTCCCGCTCGCAGGGAGAGGCCGATTCCTATTTCACGCTTCGCGCAAGTTCGGCCTAAGCTACCAGACGGTGTCGAGGGCGAAGCCTCCAAAGAGCATTGATGTTCACGAATGTGGTGTCGATCCGACCAGGCGAACATTTGTATCGGAAGGTATTAGACGCAATCCCCCTCGTACGGGCCATGGCCGGTATGAGAGCAATCTCGGCCGGTGGTCGCGCACTCGTCGTTGCGGGCGCGGCGCTGCTGCTCGGCAGCCTGTTCGTCCTCCCTTGGTTCGCGGTGTCCGGGACGCGACCGGACCTCCCGGCGGGGACGTACGGCGGGATGGGGAGCACGGATCTCGTGAACACCCTCCTGAGCGGACCGTGGGGATGGATCGCCTTCCTGTGGCTCGTGGTCTCGGCGTTCCTCGCCATCGGGATCGCGGTCGTGGGCCGCAAGACACGTCGCATCGGGACATCGGGGATCGCCGTCTTGCTCCTTTACGCGGTCCTCCTCGTGGTGGCGCCGCCCTATCTGAACCCGCAGGCATCGAGTGGCAGCGTGTCGGTGAGCTTCGGCTACGGATTCGTGGCCGGCGTGCTCGGCTCTGCCCTCATCGAGGCGGGCGCCCGTTGGCCACGCGCAGTGCGTGCACGGTACGAGGCGCCGACGACTGCCGAATGGGAAGAGACATAGACCCGCGCTTCGGGCTTCGGATCACCCTGGCGCATGCTTTCAGCGGAGCCCCCACACGTCGTCAGCGCTGCGGTCGTCCGCTGCTACGGGTCAACCCAGTGGGCCCGTCGCGACGCGATGAACCCCATGAGCGCCGCGAACCCGAGGAGGTACGCCCACCCGATGACGATTTCGGACGTCGGGATCGTGATGAGCCCGAAATAGTACTTCGCGAGCTGGGCGGCGTGGGTCGTCGGGATGAGCATCGCGATCGGTTGGGCGATCGCGGGCAAACGGTCGAGCGGATAGTACACGGGGGGCAGGAACCCTAACGCGATGCTCAGAACCTGCGGGATCGAGTTCGCGCGCCGCGCGTTCTTCGTCGTCGCCCCAATCGCGAATCCCACGAAGACCAACCCGATCCAAAGGAGCAGCGAAGTTATCAATAAGAGAAGGACCCCCGCCACGGTCGTGGGCCCAGACACGAGGAGGAGGATGAGGGCCACGGCGACGCCGGGCAGGGCGACGACGAGGCCACTCACGGAGAGTCCGACCGCATAGGAGGCGGGGGACACCTTCGATGCGACGAGCATGTCCTGGAAGCGAAACCACTGCTTGTTGAAGTACACGCTCTGCGAGGCAAACAAGCCGGTGAATGAGAACGTCAATACGATGGCCCCAACGAGGGATTGCATCGCGGACCGTTGGTCCGCGAACACGAAGATGAAAATTACGGGCAAAAACGAGAAGAGGCTGATCACGACGAGGAGCATCGGGTCCCGGAGGAGAGGGAGGGCGTCGAAGAGTCCGATGTACAGGGCCTCACGTATTCTCGACTTCAATCGATCCCCCCACGATCTTGATGAACGCGTCTTCGAGGCTGGCCGGTTTGAACGTGATCTTGCGCTTCTCGCGCAGGCCCCGCTCGACAATCGCGAGGATCTCTTCCGCCGATCGAGGTTCGAGTACCTCCGGTGCCGTCGATCCGTTGCCCGCGGCCGGCTCTACGATGACGCGCATCCCCAGGCCCGTGTCTCCTTTCGCCTCCTCCACGGTCCCGAGGAAGGCGGTGCGTCCCTTGTCCACGATGAGCAAGTGGTCCGCGAGGATCTCCGCCTCGTCGAGGTAGTGCGTGGTCAAGAGAATCGTCGCGCCCTTCCGCGTGAGCTCCCGCAACATGTGCCAGACCGAACGCCGGCCGAGGGGATCTAGCCCGATCGTGGGCTCGTCGAGGAACAGAACCTCCGGGTCCGCGACCATCGCCATCGCGATGATGAGACGCTGACGAAGACCGCCAGACAGGTCCGATGCGAGCTTGTCGCGGTGCTCCCACAGGCCTAGGTCCTCCATGACCTTCCGAGTTCGTTCGCGGGCCTGGGCTCGCGATTGTCCGCGGATGAGACAGAAGTAGAGGATGTGGTCGTAGGGAGACAGGAGCATCTGCGGCCGGGCCTCTTGGGGCACCACCGCGATGTGCGGGCGGATCGCCTGCGGCTCTGCCAACACGTCGTGGCCGAGGACGGATGCGCGGCCCACGGTCGGCTTGAGTTGAGTGGCGAGGATCCGCAGGAGTGTCGTCTTCCCCGCGCCGTTGCGGCCGAGCAGGCAGAAGATTTCGCCCTTCTGGATCGAGAAGGAAACGTCCTCGAGGGCTTTCGTGCCACCTGGGTACGTTTTCCCGAGCCCTTCGACGCGGACGACCTCCATGCCCCGCGCCCAACGGGCGCGTGCTACTTGAGACTTCTGCGCGGGGCTCCGCGACAGCTGCTACCTCGCGGGAGAAACGGCGCGCCTCCCGAGAGAAACGGCTCGATGTCTCGTTGCGAATCGTATGTGCCAAAAGCTTATTCGCCCGACTCGGTTCCGCGGTTCGTGGACCGGACCGCGCACGACATCGTGATCGTCGGCGGGGGCGCGGCGGGGTTGCGCGCCGCGATCGCGGCGGCGCAGACGGACCCCGACCTCTCAATCGCGGTCGTGTCGAAAGTCTACCCGATGCGGAGCCACACGGTCTCGGCGGAAGGCGGCACCGCGGCGGTGTTGCGAGACTACGATTCCCTCGAGCTGCACGCCCTCGACACGATCAAAGGATCGGACTTCCTCGCGGACCAAGACGCGGTCGAGTTCTTCGTCGCGCGGTGCCCGAAGGAGATCATCCAGCTCGAGCACTGGGGCTGTCCCTGGTCCCGCGACCCGGACGGCCGGGTGAGCCAACGGGCGTTCGGCGGGATGTCGGTCAAGCGCACCGTCTTCGCGGCGGACAAGGTCGGCTTCCACATCCTGCACACGCTCTTCCAGATGTCGATGAAGTTCGAGAACATCCACCGGTTCGACGAGTACTTTGTGACGAGCCTCATCGTTGAGGGCGGCGTCTGCGCAGGGGTCATCGCCATGGACCTCCGCGGGGGGCGCCTCGTCGCGATCAACGGGAAGGCGACGATCCTTGCGACGGGCGGGTGCGGTCGCGTGTACGAATTCACGACGAACGGCTTCATCAAGACCGGCGACGGCATGGCGCTCGCCTACCGCGCTGGCGTGCCGCTGAAGGACATGGAGATGGTCCAGTTCCATCCGACGTGCCTTCCGGGGACGGGCATCTTGATCACGGAGGCGGCGCGCGGCGAGGGCGGCTATCTGATCAACAAGGACGGGGAGCGATACATGCAGCGCTACCTGCCGACGAAGATGGAGCTGGGGCCGCGAGACATCCTCTCGCGATCGATGATCCAGGAGATCAAAGCGGGCCGCGCGTTCGAGGGGCCGTACGGGCCATACCTCGGCCTCGACTTGCGGCACCTCGGAGCCGCGACGATCGACAAGAAGCTGCCCATGGTCCGCGAACTCGCGGAGAAGTACGTGGGACTCGATCCGATTCACGAGCCGATCCCGGTGCGTCCGGGCCAACACTACATCATGGGCGGGGTGGCCACCAACTCGACCGGGGAGACGACGCTTCCCGGCCTCCACGCGGTCGGCGAGACCGCGTGCGTCTCGATCAACGGCGCGAACCGCCTCGGCTCGAACAGCCTGAGCGAATGCCTCGTGTTTGGCGAGTGGTGCGGCCTCGCCGCGGCCCAGTTCGCGAAGCAGCGGGTCGCTTATCCTCGCGGAACCGCGACGAGAGAAACCCTCCGGAGGGAGGAGGCCCGCGTCTTCGACGGCCTCATGGGTCGCGAGCGCGGGAAGGACACCCTCGCCGGTGTGCGGGTGGAGATGCAGCAGCTCATGGAGCGCGACGTCGGGATCTTCCGGGACGAGGCCGGCCTCGCCGACGCGTGCGGAAAACTCGTCAAGCTGAGGGACCGATTCTCCTCCGTCGGTCTGGCGGACAAGGACCGCGTGTTCAACACAGAGATGACCGGGGTCCTCGAGCTCGACTTCATGCTCGACGTCGCGGCCTCGATCGCCCACAGCGCCTTGAACCGACGGGAGTCGCGGGGCGCCCACAGCCGAACGGATTTCCCGGCTCGGGACGACGCGAATTACCTGAAGCACACGCTCGCCTATCGCACGGACGGCGCGCCGCGCATCGATTACTCGCCGGTGAAGATCACGAAGTGGCAGCCCGTGGCGAGGACGTACTGACATGGCCGAACGCGACGTCGTGTTCCGGGTGAAACGATACCGGCCCGAATCCGGAGGCAAGCCGACCTACCAGGAGTATCGGATCCCGTACCGGGACGACATGGTCGTCCTCGACGGGCTGAATTACATCAAGGACCAAGTCGATCCCACGTTGACGTACCGGTGGTCGTGCCGGATGGGGATCTGCGGCTCGTGCGGGGCGAACGTGAACGGCCAACCGCGGCTCACCTGCGGCACGTATGTCCGCGACGTCCGCCGGCGCGCCGTGACGATCGATCCGCTCGCGAACTTCCCGATCCTCAAGGACCTCGTGGTCGACTTCGACGATTTCCTGGAGAAGCTCGCGTCGGTGACGCCGTACATCGTCCGCGAGGAGTCGGCCGACCTGACGAAGGAGTTCGTGCAGTACCCGGAAGACGTCGAAGCGTATCGGCAACAAAGCCTGTGCATCAACTGCATGCTATGCTATGCCGCATGCCCGGTCTTCGGCGCGAGCCCCGAGTTCGTCGGGCCCGCCGCGTCCGCCCTGGCCCTGCGGTACATCCGCGACACACGGGACGAGGGCGCGGATCAACGTCTCGCGAGGCTGAACACGAAGTCCGGCGTGTGGGAATGCACCTTCGTCGGCGAATGCTCGGTCGTGTGCCCGAAGAACGTCGATCCCGCCGCGGCGATCCAGACCTTGAAATTCCTTGCGACAATGCGGCACATGCGGCGGCTCCTCATGCCGGGCGCCGCGTCGAGGTGATGCGACGGCCCGCGAATATCCGTGGCGGCGGCCCGCCGCATGGTGGCTTCGGAACCGGCGGTACCTGGGCTTCCAACTGCGCGAGTTCGGCGGCGTGGTTTCTGCGGTCTACGGACTCATTTTCCTGAATCTGCTCCGAACGCTCCGCGCCGGCGAATCGGCGTATACAGCGTTCGTCGAAGTGATGCGGACGCCGCCGATCTTGTACGTCAATCTCGGGTTGTTCGCCCTCCTGGTGTGGCACGCGGTCAGGGGCCGTCGTCTACCTGATCTTCGGGGGCTTCTGAGTGGCCGAAGAAATCGGCTCCACGCGCGAATCCCTCGGCTACAATCCGGGCCGCGAGACGGTCCATGCGGACCCGAAGACCGGCGAGCCCGAGGTGTTCCTCGAACCGCTTCTGTGGGGTCTCTTCTCCTTGGGCGGCTTCATCACCGCCTTCCTCTTCCCCATCACCGTGTTCCTACTGTTCCTCGCGCCCGTGTTCGGCTTGTGGCCGACCGATCCCGCGGCTTACCTCACCTTCGCGGCGCACTGGCGGGAGCCCTTGGTCCGGTTGTTCTTCTTCGCCCTGATCGGCGGATCGTTGTTCCACGGGACGCATCGGCTGAAGTTCATGCTCGTCGACGCAGGGCTGAGAGGTCCCGGAATCGAGGCGGCCCTCGACGTCATCTTGAACGCGATCGCGATCGTCGGGACGCTCGGCGCGCTTTACTACGTGGTGCGCGGCTGGCTTTTCGTCTGACGGGCGCCTTCTTCTTCCGCGGGGCTTTCTTGGCGCGCGCTTTCTTCAGCGGCGCTGCTTTTTTCGGTGGTGGCGCTTTCGGGGGCGGCGCGCGGACCGCCCCTTCCATCGGCACGAGCTTGTAGACGAAGTCCTTCTCCCGCACGCGCTCGCGGACCTTCATCCCGACTTCCTGGCCCGGTTCCGCACGCGAGACGACTGCGTGTTCGATCTGCAACGTATCCACGGTTTGCTCCAGGTTCGTCGACGGTCCTTGGATTTGCACCGTGTCACCGATCGCGATTCCATCGTCCGTGAGGCGGATTGCCGCGACGCCGATCTTCCCATAGAAGTGGAAGACTTCGCCGACTTTCTTCCGTTCGAGCGGCATCGCGGATGCATGGGTTCGCGGCGATAAATACGTTGGCGACTGCGTCACGCCGGAGTCTCTCGATAGGCTGCGCAAGAAAAGTCTTAAGTGCATTCACAGATTACCGCGCGTCGGAAGGGGGGACAGATCCTTCTATGGTGATGCCTCTTAACGTTCTAGAAAAATCCATCAACAAACGGGTCCAGCTCCTGCTCAAGGACAATCGGATCCTCGAGGGCAAGCTCGTCGGCTACGACGACTACATGAACATGGTCCTCGAGGACACCGAAGAGACGAAGGAAGACAACGTCCGCCGCGTCGGCACCGTCGTCCTCCGCGGCAACAACGTCGTCACGATTGTTCCGAAGTGAGCGGCAAGGCCAGAAAATAGATAACCGCGCCCTTGCTTCGTAGCGCGGATGCAGCTCGTGATCATCGCGGGGGGCTTCGGCACGAGGCTCCGCCCGCTCACGCTGAACCGCCCAAAAGCGCTGGTTCCGCTCGTCGACCGCCCGCAGATCGCCTACACGCTGGACTCGCTGCCGGCCATATGCGACGAAGTCATCATCGCGGTCAACTACGGCTTCGAGCAGATGCGGGAGTTCTTTCGGACGCACGAGTTCGGCGTCGAGGTCCGCGTCGTCGAAGAGGCGAAGCCGCTCGGAACGGCGGGCGCGATCAAGAACCTTCAGCGGCACGTCCACGGGACATTCGCCGTGTACAACGGCGACGTGGTCGACACAATCGAGTTGGACCGCTTCGTCGAGGCCCATCACAAGGGTCGCGGAATCGGCACGATCGCGGTATGGCCCGTGGACGATCCGTCCGCGTTCGGGGTCGTCGCGATCGAGGACGGTCGGATCACTCGATTCGTCGAGAAGCCTCGGCCCGGGGAGGCGCCGAGCCACCTCGTGAACGCGGGGCGCTACGTGTTCGAACCGATGGTCTTCGACTTCATCGAGGCGGGCCGTGCCGTTTCGCTGGAGCGAGACGTCTTCCCCCGGCTCGTCGAGCGTGGACTCACCGCGTATCGATACGATGGATACTGGTCGGACGCCGGGACACTCCCCAGCTATCTGAACGCGCAACGCGTCCTCCTCGATGCCGGGCGCGGGAAGATCGCCCCCGAGGCGGACGTGACCGCAGGCTCGCTCCGGCCTCCCGTGTACGTCGGCGCAGGCTCCTACGTCGAAGGCCGCCTGGGACCGCACGTCGTCCTCGGGAAATCGTGCAAGATCGGCCGCGCCTCCTTGACGAACGCCGCTCTCCTAGAAGGGGTCGGTGTGGACGACAAGGCGGAAGTCTCTGCCTCGATCATCGGTGCGGGCGCCTCGATCGGGGAAGGAGCTCACGTCCGCGACAGCATCGTGGGCGACGGCGTCCAGGTGCCGGCCTACGCGACCATCTTCGACGACCGGGTGAGCGCATGACGCGGTTATTCGGGACGAACGGGATCCGCGGCATCGTGGGTCCGGACATGAACGCGGACCTGGCGCTGAAGGTCGGCCGGGCCATCGGGACGTCGTTCGGAGGCGGCCCCGTGGCGCTGGCGCGAGACACGCGGCTCAGCGGTCCGATGCTCGCGCGCGCGGCGGCGTCCGGTTTGATGTCCGCCGGCTGCGACGTGATCGACCTGGGGGTCGTGCCGACGCCGTGTGCCCAGTACTTCCTCGCGAAGTCGGGCCACCTGAAAGGCGGCGTCGTCGTCACGGCGTCCCACAACCCGCGGGAGTTCAACGGGCTCAAGGCCCTCGACGCCCGCGGCATGGAGGCAAGCCGCAAGGACGAGGAGGCGATCGAGTCGATCTTCTTCGACGGCCGTTTCCGCGTGGCCGCGTGGTCCGAGGTCGGATCGATCCGATCCGACGACACCGCGAACCATCGATACCTCGAGGCCATCCTCGCGAAAGTGGACGTCGCCGCGATTCGCAAGAGCGCGTTCACGGTCGTCGTGGACCCGGGGAACGGCGCGGGCTGCGTCGTGACGCCGTACTTGCTGCGGTCTCTCGGGTGTCGCGTGATCTCTTTGAACGCGCAACCGGACGGCGCGTTCCCCGGCCGCATGCCGGAGCCGATTCCGGATCACCTCGGCGACCTGATGCACGTTGTCTCGGAGGTCCACGCGGATCTCGGGATCGCCCACGACGGGGACGCGGACCGCGCGATCTTCGTGGACGACAAGGGTTCGTTCGTCTACGGCGACAAGAGCCTCGCGCTCCTCGCGAAGGCGGCGATTCAAGGCCGCGGCGGTACCGTCGTCACGCCCGTGAGCACATCGAGCCTCATCGACGACGTCGTGCGCGCCGAGGGAGGGCGCGTCGTGCGCACGCGGGTCGGATCGCCGATCGTCGCCCGGACGATGTTCGAGACCGGGGCCGCGTTTGGCGGCGAAGAGAACGGCGGCGTGATCTTTCCCGACCACCAGTTCTGTCGGGACGGCGCCATGTCGGCCGCGAAGATGCTCGAGCTGCTCGCTCACGAGGGCAAGAGGCTGTCCTCCCTCGCGGCGGCGCTCCCGCAATATCACCTCAAGAAGACGAACGTCTCCGTGCCGGTCGAGCGGCGCGACGCCGTCCTTGCGTCCCTCGTCGAACTGACGAAGGGCCGAAAGGTCGACACGACGGACGGCGTGAAGATCGTCGAGGCGGACGGCGCGGTCCTCGTGCGGCCATCGGGCACGGAACCGATTTTCCGGGTGTATGCCGAAGGCCGGACCCCGGAGCGGGCCGATGCGCTCGCGGCGGAAGGCACGGACCTGATCAAGAAAGCGCTAGGCCGTCGGTAGCGGCCCGGCCGCGATCAGGATGACATATGCCACGATCGCGCCGGTTGTCGTCGAGACCAGGTTCACGGTCTTCTTGCTCACGAGCCCTCGACGTTCCAGGGTCGCGCCGAGCACGCTGTCGAGTTGACAGCCGAGGAAACCGATCGCAATCGGAATGAGCACATACACGGGCGCGGACGGCATCGTCGGGACGAGGTTCCAAATGCGCGCGAGGTTCGAGAGGACGAACCAGCCCACGATGGACGTGTAGAGGGCGGCTCCGATCGCGCACAGCTGGCCCAGGGGCGACACGCCCCCGTCGGTCCCGGGCGGAACCGGTTGCCCGTTCGTGATGAGGACCGTGCGTCGCGAGAGTACGCCGATTTCACTCGCCAAGGTATCCGCGCCGGCGACCGCGAGGGCCGAGAGAAAGATGATGCCGCTAAGGATCTTCGGGAACCCGGCGGGCATCGTGAGGGAGATCGCGGCGACGGCCATGGGGGCGAATCCGTTTGCGAGCACGTTCGTCGCCTTGCGCTCGCCGCGGAGCCCCTCCTGGACTCCCAACGCTTCCTTGAGGGCGAACCGATAGCGGGTCGCCAGGAAGCTCGATAGGAGAAAGAACAGCAGGAGGAAGAGCCACGTCACGTCGCCGAAGGTTCCGATGACCATGCCGACGACGAAGGCCGCCAGGCTGCCGTCCCACGTCAGGACATCGCGCCGGTACGCGAGGGCGCTCAGGGCCCCGGTCAGCACTGTACTGACGAGGACCGAGGACACGAAATCCAACGGCATTGGCGCGGGCAGAGTGAGGGCTGGCTAAAGCCTTTCCTTGCCAGTATCACGGCGGAGTGATGCCGCCCGGAGGAGGACGCACCAAGGACTGGCCGCACCGGGTACACAGGGGACTTCCGGGGGTGTTCAGATTACCGCAACGTGGGCAGGGGGACGACAACGGGCCCTCATATGCATAGGGCGTCAAGCGGTCTCGGCCCCAACGCCGGAGCAGGATGACCGCCACGGCCGTGAAGCCGATGGCCGCTCCTGCGGCGAAAATGATGAGGAAGCCTGCTACGCTGGCCGAAAGCAGCGGCGGCGGTTCTACGGGGGGCGGGCTAGGAACGTTCCGAACGGGTAAAGTGATCACGAATCCGTCCAGGATCTGTCCGAAGGTGGCATTCCAGAGAGGGAACTGCCCGACGTACATCGTCACGACGATGATCCAATCTCGCGAGTGGTTCTCGCTCGCTACGATTGCGGCACGCTGGATCACGTCTCTGGTTCCGTACTGCACGACGAACGTGACCGCGGCGTGGCCTCCGACCGATCGAAAGAGGGGCGCCTGGGCCATGGAGGCGTCCGGCTGCGTCACCTGGATTTCCCGAATGGCCGCTTCGGCGGCGTGCAGTAGGTATTCGTTCGTCTCGCGGGTCGCGGGATCGTATTCGGAATCCACGATGACGCTCTCCTGAATTCCGTTGAAACTAGGCCCAAGGACGACCATATCGACGGATGCGTTGCCTACGGTTACATTCTCGCGGACGGTCCATCCGTCAGGAATCGGTACGGAGAATCCGGCGGGAGAGGCGTGCCAGATGAGGGGAATCTGCGGGATGGAGTAGTCGGTATCGATAGTGAAGTGCCAGGCCACGACCGCGGAGCCGCCTCTCCAGGTTATCCGCGCGGTGACTTCGTAGACGCCGTCGGCGAGGTTTCCCGGCACGTCCATCGAGAGTCGATCCGCGGTCAAGACCGACGCGCGAGGCTGACCCTGAAGGGCCATCGTTGCGTTTTCGATTGGTGCCGTCGGATCACCGCCCCACACGCTTGCCTCGACGACCGGAGGGACCGTGTTGACGATCGCACCGTTGCCTGGGAACCCGGCCTGCACGTCCGGACATGTCGGAGATCCCGCCGAATAGTCCACCGTGAACGCCCATGTGCCCTGGATCACTTTGCCGTTCCATCGGATGTCCGCGACAATCGTGTGCGCTCCGCTGGGAAGGGTTGCGGTCACATTCGCCCCGAGCAGGTGATAAGTCTCGTACGGGGTCACGCGGACAGATACGTCGGTCGGAAGGGCGGAGCCGTCGAGCCAGAGCGTCGCCGCGTCGATCCGGACATCTGGGAGCCCGCGGACAAGCTGAGCCAGGATACGGGAGGGCGAGTAGCAGTACGCCGCGTAGTAATCTGAAGGGTCCCACTGTCCCAGGGAGGGCTGGATGGCTATCCGTTCAATCGGGGATCCGACGAGCAGGCTCTGTCGATCCCCCGACGCGACCACGAGGTCGGCCTGGCGCGGTAGCCGCAGGCTCCGCTGGAGAACGCCCGTCTGACTATCATAGGCCCAAACGGTCGCGCCGTCGTTGTTTGAATTGAGTCCGTACACCGTCGAGCCATCCGCGGCGAGGCCCACCGCGACTGGATAAATCTCCATAGGCAGGACCCCGAGACGGTCCATCGTCGCGAGGGATACGATTTCGAGTCCGTATGGTGACCCGGAAGCCAGATAGATCGTCCCACGTTCCCAGTCCACCGCTTCCTGTTGAAAGTTTCCTCCCAGGTCATGGTTGTCGGAATCTAAGTAAACCGGCGTATCGGCACGGATGTCGAACTTGTACAAGACTACCGAGCTCGTGGCAACCGCCGTGAACAGCAAGATTGATCCATCCGGGCTGACCTCGAGTATCGATTGGTAAAAGGGATTCGTGAGCCGCGCGAGTTCGAGGCCGCTCGTTGCATTGAGGACTCGGACCGTTTTGTCCGACGCGCTCGCGTAGAGCCGATCCGGCCGGCCGTCTCGTACGCTCATCGGAGTGAAGTTGAGAATGAGGTTCCGCGAAACGGCTCGTTGGGCGATATCGACAATCGCAATTTTGTTTTCCCCGGACACGGCCACCAGTAACGAATTCCCGTCTCGAGAAAGGTCGACCGATCGAGGACCGAGTCCTACGGTCACGTTCGCGATCAAACCCACCGTTGTCGTGTTAAGGAAAGCCACCGCGTCCCCATTGGAATCGGCGAGATATACCATCGGCCGATGCGGATCCGCGAGGACGTGTTGGTTTCCGTTGCCATAAACCGCCAGAGGTGTGACGGGTGGGCGACCCGCCGCGACGGTCGACGCCGCGAAGATCAAGAGGATGAGAAGCGCGGTGCCCACCGACCCGCTCATGAGCCTCCCCACGAGAACATGATGGAACGCGGCCCTCTAGAATTTATCCCTGAAAGTCTCCTTTGCCGCCCTTCGCCCCCTGGCCGCCGAACTGTTACGACCATCCGTCGAGCGACTGTTGCTTCTGTTCCGATCGTGCGGCTCCGAACTTTTCCAACGCCGCATCGATGCGATCGCGTGAGAAGTCGTGATCGTCGCAGAGCATGCGCCGAACGCCGTCCTTGTCTGGGTCGTTGAACTCGACCCCCGCGACCTCGATTACTTTGGGATGCAGAAAGATCTCGCGGACTTCGTCCTTCGATTCGATCTCGACGCCAAGCTCTTCGAGGGCCGGTTCGAGGGACCCGTGTTTCTTGATCAGCGCGAGCGCCTTCTTCGGCCCGATTCCTTTCACGCCCTCGTTGAAGTCCGTTCCGATCAGCAAGCCCATGTCGACGAACTGTTCCCGCGTGATGCCCAGGTTCGCCAGCGTGGCCTCGAGGGAGATCTCCTCCGGTTGCACGTCTACGTAGACGTCCTTCCGCGGCAGCTTCCGACGACCGGTGATCGCAAGATTCTTCACAAGCCGCGGCGAGCCGAACAACAGGGAGTCGAAATCTTGCGACGCCGCCGCGTACGCCACCCCGGTCCGGGCCATCGCGCTTGCCTGCGCTTCCCCCTCCGCGGGCGCCTGGACCCACGGGATTCCGAGCAGGTCGAGAAGTCGCTTCGATTGGTCGACCATCTCCTCCGTCAGCCGAGAGGTCTGCATCGCCTTCGTCCGCGCGGTCGCGAGATCCCCGATTTCCACTGCTTCCCGCCACTCGCGCTCCGCGCGGCGCTTGATCTCGCCTCGGGCCACGATCGTCCGCGCCTTGAGCCGTGGCGGTTCGCCGTCGAAGACGAAGGCGGGCTTGATCCCCGCGGCGACGAAGTTCGAGACGCGGTAGATGATTCCGGACAGGTGGGACGTCACGCGGCCCTGGTGATCCATCAGAGGGGTGCCGTCCGGCTGGCGGATGATCGCGAGGAACTGGTAGAGCGTGTTGAAGGCATCGATCGCGAGGATTTTGCCCGAGAAATCCTCGAGCGTCCGCGGTTCGGAGGTGACGATGTCCGCGAGGTTGATGCCCATCTGCTCGGCAGAGGGCGAGGGATTCTAAAGCGTTTGCTGGGAGGAGGCCCCACACGGACCCCGTGCTTCTCGGGTGGCCCTGGTGAGAGCACGGAACCGCGTTGGCGGACGAGGCCCATTCGGGGTCCGGAGCCGAGCGTCGGCGACGCAACGCGCACGAGCCGCGCCTTCGTGCGGGGTTGGCTCACTGCCTTTGACATGTACTGTTTCATTTCCAACACATCCGAAACGTCAGCTTATCATGCGATCGATCCGCTCTCCGGCGGCATGTCGCGGATGGGAACGACGCCCACGATTGCGTTCCTCGTCCTGGCCGTAGGGGCTCTGGTGGCCTTGCCTCACACGTCGGCCTCCGTCACCGTGCGCGACCTCGGGACACTCCCCGGTTACACCTCGAGCGAGGCGCTCGGGATCAACGCGGCCGGACAGATTGTCGGGACGAGCAGCGATACGGAATCCCAATCGCGTCCCTTCCTGTGGGACGACGGTCTCGTGACGAACCTCGGGACGCTCGGCGGTAGCCGCGGGACCGCGCATGGAATCAGCAACACCGGTCTCATCGTCGGCGAGAGCGAGGATGCCACCCATACGATGCACGCGTTCGTCTGGGAAAGCGGAACGATGACGGATCTCGGCCCCGGCGTCGCCTTTGCGGTCAACGATCAAGGACAAGCCGTCGGCTGCGGATACCCGACCTCTCCCGCACCGCCCTGTCACGCCGTCCTGTGGCACGCCGGCCGGATGACGGACCTCGGCACCCTGGGCGGCCATTCCGGCTCCGCGTATGGCATCAACAATGCGGGCCAAGTCGTGGGCAGCAGTCTCGCATCGGACGGTTTCATGCACGCGTTCCTCTGGCAGGACGGGACGATTACCGACCTCGGAGGCCTCCCCGGCTACCAGTTCAGCGTCGCGTGGGACATCAACGACGCGGGGCAGGCGGTCGGCAGCAGCTACGGCGACGACGGCATGACACACGCGGTCCTCTGGGAGAACGGCGGTGTCCGAGACCTCGGAACCCTGGGCGGTCGGGCGACGACCGCGTTCGGCATCAACGATGCCGGACACGTTGTTGGGATCAGCTTCTCCGCCGAGGGTCGGATGTACCCATTCCTGTGGCAGGATGGGGTGATGACGGCCCTCCCGACCCCGGGTGATACGGGAGGCGCGGCCTCCGACATCAACGAGGCGGGTCAAGTGGTCGGCGGTCGATACCTGTACGCGTCCGGCGCGACGCTCGAGGCAACGTCGCCAGGCGTGGCGTTCTTTGTTGCCGCCATCGGGCTGGCCGGAGCGACTTTCGCCTTCTATCGTGTTCGCCGGAACTTCCGACCGCGCAAGAGCCCGAACCGGAGGTGATCGTCGAACCGGATCCGCTTTATGAAACCAGGTCGGGCGACGTCCGGGATGGGCACGCCAAGGACCCCAGACGCCGCCCGGTCTTTTTCAGGTCGTCCTCCATCGGAAGCCTCGGGACCTACATCTCCGCGGGGCGGACCCCGAGGAGGAACGTCTCCTCTCCCAAGCCCGCCTCGATGACGTACGCGTTGGCGTCCGGCTCCGCGACGAATTGCAAGTCGAGGGCGTTCGAGTCGCGCAGGATCATGTCCTTCCAGGGTTGCAGCATCGCTCGGAAGGGCTTGCCGGCCACGAGTTCGATCTCGACGATCCGGTCGTCGGGAAGACGCATGTCCTTCCGGGCCTCGCGCACCAGGTTCGCAATTTCCTTCGCGTATCCTTCCGCGATGAGCTCCTTCGACATGCGCGTATCGAGGTAGACGACGCCGCCCTCGAACGGCTCTTCGACGACGTACTCCGGGATCGACTCGAGGAATGAGACCATCGACGGGTCGATGCGCACTTTCTGGCCCTCGATCCCGACGGAGTACTCGCCTCGGTCCAGGCCGGCCTTGATCTTCCACGCGTCCTGGGAACGCAGCAGGATTTCGATCTTCTTCGCCCACAGCTTGTACGCGGCGCTGACGGAGTCCATGTGGACCTTGACGTCGATCTTCATGCCGCGCCACATGTCGTTCGGCGAGATGAGGTCGAGCTCTTTCGCCCCGCACTGTCCCACGATGACCTTGCGGAACGCGCTCACGGCGTCGTAGCCGACCTGGTCCGCCGTCTTGACCGCGATCCGTGAGACGGGCCAGTAGCGTTCGAGCCCCGCGCGATGTTTCGCCTGGAAGGCCGCCTCGAGGGTGAGCCGCAGGAACTCGACGTACGCATTCACCTGCTCGTCCGAGATCTGGAGGGTGCCGGCTTCTTTCGACGCGATGATCGTCTGCCGGATCTGGCGGGAGATCTCCTCGGTTGGGCCGACGGTCGCCTCCGAGACCTGGCGGAGGAGCGCCACGCCCTGCCCGTAGCCTTCGCGCTCGATCGATTTCCGCGCCCACGCCATGAAGTCGGACTGACCGTCGCCCGCCGCGAGGAGCCCGCGCTCGATGAGCATCGGGATCTTGCTGACCGGGCTGTCTTCGAGCGGACCGAGCGACACGCCCGCAACGTCCGTCGCGAAGAGGATCTTGCGGACCGCATCGCGGATGCCCGGGAGTTCTGCCGGGTCTCCGGACCACTCCTCGAGGCGCGGCCCGTACGAGTCGTGGATGTCTTTGAGGACCTGCATGACGTACAACGGGAGGATCGCCGGTTCTTTCCCTCGCATCGTGACGGCCAGGAACGCCTGGGGACCGCGGGCCGCGAGGACCGTCGTCCCGCCGAACGACACGGTCTGGATGCCCTTCCCGCCGTTCGGGAAGGCCCGGTTCACGAACTCCTTGACCTTCGCCTCGAGGTTCGCGGCGCGCGACGCCTCTTCGGCGGGCAGGAACGTCCGGCTCTCGTGACAGACCAGGGCGCCGGTGGAATGGAACAGGAGGCCATCGTCGACGAGGTAGCCGCTCTCGGACTCGACGCGGACGACGGCCGTGTCGGTCGTCTGGTGCTTCCCATCATCGAGGGGCCTCGTGTAGTGGACCTCGAAGTCGAAGTCCATCGTGCCGGCTTCCTTCGGTTTGAGCCCGAACTCCAGGGACACTCTCTGGTTCGGCTCGATCTTCTCGATCGTCCGGAGTCCCTGGACTTCGACGGGACCGGTGACGATCGGGGTGACATGCTCCGCGGGCCAGTTCCCTTTGTTCGTGATGTTCATTTCAAAGCGGTTCCAGCGGTTCGCCTGCAGCCCGGCGCTCGTCGTCTCGAGGAAGAGCCGCGGGTATCGGTCTTTCAGGAGGCCTTCGACCTTCACTTTCGCGGTCACCTCGGCCCGGTCGATCAGGGATTCGGCGCCTTTCAGGTCCTCGAGGCGCATCGCGTCTTCCGCCTTCTGGAGGAGCGCTTCGACGTCGGAGAGGTCGGCGTGGACCGCCGACGCTTGGGCCACCGTGGCTCGGATCCGATCCATGTCCGCGCGGGCTTTGTCGAGGACCGTCCGCCGTCGTTGCCGCGCGAGCGATTCCTTGGCCCGTCGGAGGTACTCGTCCATCTGTTTCGCGTTCTTCTTCTGGATCGCTCCCTCGATCTTCGTGAGATAGGACTCCGCTTCCCGGACGTCCAGGTTCTGGCTCTTCGCGATTGAGATGTCGTTGATCAGTGACGCGAGTTCGACCTCGACTTTCTTCGCGGCAATCTCGCCCTTCTGCCGTTCGAGGGACTCGTGGAGGCCCTGCTGGATCTCCCGGACGCGCTCGTACTTGCCTTCGTTGTAGGCCTCTTCCGCCTCCCGCAGGAGGAGCTCCGCCTGGCTCGTGTCCGCACCGATCCCTTTCATCTCGCCGACCGTGTCGCGGGCGCCGGCCAGGATCTCGCCCATCCGGTCCCGCAGCTGGCTCTTGACCAGGTCCGCCTGCGTCTTCGCTTGTTCGATGAACTGCCACGCGAGCTGGATGTCCGTCTCCAACGTCGATTGGGCCTTCGCGAGGAGTTCGTTCGCCTCGGTCGCCTGCGTCGCGCCGAGCGCCTCGATCACTTTCGCGGTCAGCGTCACCGGGCTCTCCGACAGAGCGCCCATGTCCGCGGTCGGTTCCTTCGCGACGAACACGAGCTTCTGGATCATCTCGTCGACGCCCTCCAGTTGGTGCAGGAGACCCGTCCACCTCTCGAGGACGTTCCCGTACCGGTCCTCGACTTCCTTCAGGACCTGGAGCATGTAGAGCGGGAGGAGCTTCGGCTCATTGCCGACGAGGACCGTCGCGAGGAACGTGTGAGGCGATCGCTCGATCAGGATCTTCGAGTCCCCGAAATCGAGGCGTTTCATCCCGACGCGGGTGCGCGACTTGAACGAGTCTTTCACGAAGTCCTGGACGACCGTGAGCATGCCGGAGAAGATGTCCTCGTCAATCTCCTCGCGGAACTTGCGGCTGTGATGCGCGATCAGCCGTCCGTCGGAATGAATCAGGAACACGTCCTCGACGAGGTACGTCGACTCGGGTTCGACCTTGATCTCCTTCGTGTCCCGGACCTCGTAGCGGTTCTCGTCGAAGAGCCGTTTGTACGTGATCCCGACCGCGACCGGGACCGAGCCCGTGCCTTTCGGCTTGACGCCGACGCGGACCGGGACGACCTCGCCCACGCCAATCTCCGCGATCGGCGCGACGCCTTTCGCCTCCAGGTTGCCGGAGAACTCGATCTGGACGTTCCGCGCCGGCAACTTCCCGCGGTTCTCGATCTCGACGACATACTGGTTCCACTCCCCCGCCTGCAGGCCGGCCGACGGCAGGCGGAGCGCCAGGTTCGGGTACTTGTTCTTGATGAAATTCTGGATCTGGATGCCGACCGAGACTTCGGCTTGTTTGATCAGGATGTCCGCCATCGCGATGTCGCCCGCTCGGAGCGCGGCCTCCGCCTGCTCGAGCGAACCCGCCGCGTCGCCCAGCTCGGCCCCGACGCGCTTGGCGTTCGCCATCATCGTCGACACGGCATGGACCCGGGTCTCGTACTTCTCGAGGAAGTGGGACTTGCGCGACTCCTCGAGGGACGCGCGGGCCTCGGTGAGTCCGCGCTCGAAGCCGTCGACGTTGCCCTCCTCGATCGCCTTCCGCGCTCCGTCCAGGTGCGTCCGGGCGGCCTCCGACGGAACGCCGAGGCGCTCTGACTGGGTGACGAGTTCGTCGAGGCTCTGGATCTCGTTCATCGACCTCTTGACGATTTGGTGTCGCTTCGCGTCGAGGAGCCGCTCCTGCAAGTCGCCCTTGAGCCGGTACACCTCCTCGAGATCGTCCGCGGCCGCCGCGTCCTCCGCGTGGGCGCGGAACTCGTCGAGTTCCTCCTCGTGGAGACCGAGGGACACGCCTTCCTCGATCATCGGCGAGAACGAGCCGACCACGGAGCCGAGATGCGCCTTGCGTGCCAGGTCGACTTCTTCGGAGATCCGTTTCGCATATCCGCCGACGTCGTGCAGTTCGCCAGCATCGATCATCGCCTCCGCCCGCGCCAGGATCTCCGAGGCCGATCGGACGTCGGCGCCGAGCTTCGCGTGGGCCTCGACCTTCGCCCGGAGCTCCGACAGGCTGTCCCGGGCCACCCGCGTCTCCTTGTCGCGGCGGGTCTCATCGAGGATGTCTTCGATGACCTTCTTGTACTCGATCGCCTCGACGAAGCGTCCGTCGTTGATCGCCTCGCGGGCGTTGAGCAGGACGACCTCCGCCCGGCCCGGATCGAGTCCGGTGGAGCGCACTTCGGCGACCTCGCGTTCGACGTATGACACGAGGTCCTTTGCCGCCGCCTCCAGTCCGTCGTTCAAGCGCGCGGCCATCTCTTTCGTCTCGGTGAGTTCCCGCGAGAGGTCCTCGAACCGTCCTTCTTCGAACGCGGCTTCGGCACGGTTGAGCGCCGAGTCCGCTCCGAGGATCGAGATGTCGGCGCGTGCGAGATCCGAAATCGTCTTGCGGATTGTGGTGAGCTCCGCCCGCGCGGCCTCCTGGTTCCTTCGGCGGGCTTCGGCCTCTCGACTCTTCATCTCCCGGAGGCCTTCCGCGACCTCTTTCTCCGCGGCCCGCGCGTGTTCGACCGCATCGGCGTACTCCCCTCTCTCGAATGCCGCTTCCGCGGTGTCGAGGTGGGCGACCGCCTTGTCGACGTCGAGTCCCGCGTCCCGCGCTTCGTGAATCTTGCGCTCCGCGCGGCCGATCAGGTTTCGCGACGCGGCGACGAGCTCGTCCATCAACTCCTTCGCGGTCGCATCCAAGTCGGTCAGGATCGCATCGACGTCGTCGAAGTTCCGCCCCTCGAGCGCATGCTCCGCCGCTCGCAGACTCTCCTCGGCGCCCGTGATGTCGATATCCGCCTTTCGCAAGTCCATGATGAGTTTCTTGACGGTGATGAATTTCGTCGCGGCGCTCCGCGCCTTCTCCAGCGTGCGGCGCTGCTCGTCCTGATGTCGGACCTGTCGCTTTTCCGAAAGGAGCCGATCAATCTCTCCGGTCGCCTGGAGCACCTCGGCCGTCCGGCCGGCTTGGACGGCGGCTTGGGCGTTCACCAGAAGGGTCGCGAACTCCGGAGCCTCGACGCCATCTCGATTCGCCTGATCCACCGCCTTTCGGGCGCGTTCCAGGGCCCCCTTGGCCTGGTGGTTCAACGTGACCTTGACGCCCGTCACGATCCCCTCCGCCGAGGCGACCAGGTGTTCCGCCTCCTCGAGCGACCCTCGGTCGATCGCTTGCTCCGCCGCCGCGAGCGTCTCGAGCGCGTGCGCCAGATCGACGTTGTGCGACAGGAGGTCTTGGATCTCGGCCCGCACGGACTCTATCCGGCGGTGGATCCCCTCCATCCGATCGAGCTTCGAGCGCGCGACATCGGCGTCGGATTTTCGCTTCGTGTCCGCGGCGGCGTGCGCGAGTTCTTCGACCTCCGAGATGCACGCTTTGCCTGCGTAGATCGTGTCGCCGTAGCGGGCCTCGGAGTACGACGTCTCCGCGTCTCGCAACATCTGCGCCGCGGCGTCGACCTGGATGCCATCGGCCCTCGCCCGGGCGACCTCGCCGCGCGCCTGCCCGAGGACCTCCGCCGCAGAGCTTCGCATCAGCTCGCGCGTTGCGAAGATATCGTGCTCGACGCTATCGAGGAGGGCGTCCGCATGGAAGAACCGGCGTTCCTGGATTCCGATGGCCGCGTCCGCGAGCTTTCCCTCCAGGCCGACGGTGTCGTTCTGTCCGCCCTGTCGGAGCGCCACGATGTCGTCGCGCGACTGGAGGAGACGCACGTTCAGTTTCGACTCCGTCTCGGCGTCGGCGTCGGCCATGCGTTTGTCGATGAGGGCCTGCATATCGAGCCGCTTGCCGAGCGAGACCGCATCGTCGACCTCTTTCAGCAGCGCGCGGGCGACCGCCGGATCGAGGCCGCGGGCCGCGTTCATCAGGATGATTTGCAGAGATTGTTCCATGATCGTTCGGAAATGCGAGTCTCGCGCGCTCTCCGCGGAGTGGCGAGCGCGGGCGACGAGGCGGCGCGCGGTCGCGAGGTCCGTCGCCTCGACCGCCTTCGTGAGATCGACGAGGATTTGTTCGAAGTCCGCCGCGTCGGCCCCGAGATTGCGCAAGTCCTCCGCGTCGACCTGGAGACTGGCAAACGCGTTCCGGACCGTCTGCAGGAGGGACGCCTCCCGCACCGCGTCGTGGGCGTCCTTCGCCAGCGCCCGGACCTTGCCGTATTCTTTCGCCGCGAGTGCCGTCTCGGCCTCATCGAGGAGGGCCTCCGCGCGGCTCACGTCCACGCCCTTCCGACGCTCGCGTGAGGCTTCGCGGGCCGACTCCCGCAGGCCCGCGTCGGCGACCGCATAGCGTCGCGCCTCCTGCAAGCCGTTCCGGGCTCGTTGAGCGAGGAGAGGAATGTCTGCGTACACGCCTCGTCGGAGCGCGTCCCGGGCCTGGGTGAGGACCTTGCGGGCCTCGGCGATGTTCACGCCGTCCCGCCGAGCGGCCTCCACGTCCGCCGCGGCGCGGTCCAGGATCGTCTCGGCGCGCGCATACTTGCGCTGGGCGTCCGCCTTCTCGATCGCCTTCGAGGCCAGCGGTCGGATGCGATGGTACTCGCGCAGGGCGAGCGCGTTCCGGGCTTCGGCGAGATGGACCTCCGCTTCCTCGACGTTCCCGCCGCGCTCTTCCGCGTATCGCACGCGGGCCTGGGCCTTTTCGACGATTCCCTGGAGGACTCGTTCCCGTCGCTGGTCGAGCGTTCGGATGGAGATTCGCCGAAGCAGGCGTTCCGCCGCGACGAAGTCCCCCCGGCCCGCGAGGGCCCGGGCCTGGTCGATGTTCCGCTGAAACGCGAGCGTCTCGATGCCGGCCTTCTTCGCGCCGTCGAGGACCGCATCTGCGTAGGCGAGCGCGTCCGCGACCCGCGCCTTGCGTCGCGCGATTTCGAGGACCCGTCGGGAGGCGCGTGCGAGATCGAGCGCCCGTCCCAGGTCGCCGGCGGCCTCCGTCTGTTCGGCCCGCTCCAACAGGCTCCGGGCGAACGACGGGTCGGCCACGTCACGGCTCGAGGGGACGAGGTCTTTGCGAGCGGCGGCGATCGCCCGTTTCGTGACGTCCGGCGCCGCACGAGTCGTCCGGCCCCGGTCGAACGGCTGCCCGCAGACGTCGCACGAGGATCGCCCGTCCGGTACGTCCGATTCGCAGAGGGGGCAGCGGGCCATGTGGCTCCAACCGAGGGGTCGCCCTCCGCATCGGGAGGGAATGACACCGTTGGATGTCGGGTCAGCCGGTATAAATGAAGCGTCCTCGATATCTCACCTGATAACCGTATGGCTCGGACCGGTGCCGGGCCGGTTCCCGAAAAGCTTCAGTAGCCGCGCGCCAATCGCACGACCGTCGGGGCCGTCCCGCGCAGGGCGCACCCCGGAGGTGTCTCGGTTTGGCCGGACGGCGGGGTCGTTCGCTCGTCGGAATGGCGGTCGTCGACGGGGAAGGCGTCGAGGTCGGCTACGTCTCCGGCGAAGAGGCGAACACGCTCGTGCTCGGCGAAGGCTCCGGCGGCCGGATGCGCCTCGGCCGTCGGTTCGTGAGCGGGATCGTGGACCGCGTGACCCTCCGCGGCCCGGCGGCGGAGATCTTTGCGGGCCTGAACGTGATCGATTCGGACGGCGAATTCGTCGGCATCGTCCGGGACACGAACGAGGCGGACGATGTCCTCGATTCGTTCATCGTCGAGGATGAGTCGGGGGAGATGGTGAACGTCCTCCTGGAGGACGTCCGATCGATCGACGAGTGGGTCGAGCTCTCCGTGGCCGGCGACTCGCTGTACGAAAAGAGCTAGGGCTCGTCCTCGGACGTCGGCGTGAGCAGGATGCCGGTCCCCAGCCACACCAGGAGGGCGATCGTGACGAGGATCCCGCCGTACCCCAAGGCCAGGTTCACCGCAAGCAGGGCCACGGGGAGCAGCGTTCCGATGACGAATCCGAGACGGACCATCGCGAGCGCCTCGATGCCCTCTTGCTCCTAAAGGTTTGCGAGCCGGGACTCGGTCGGGCGACGAAGAGCGTCCTAGATGCGCTTCGAACTTGCGCGGCCCTTCTCGGCGGCCCGGCGGAGGGCCATCAAGTTCTCGCGGACGTGGTCGGGGAAGATGCCGCTGCCGGACACGAGGATGTCCGCGCCCGCCTCCGCGACGACCGGTGCCGTGTCGACTTTGATCCCGCCATCGACCTGAATTTCGACCGCGAGATGTTCCTGGTCGACGTACTTCCGGGCCGCGCGGATTTTCGGCAAGACATCCGCCCGGAATGCCTGCCCGGAGAATCCGGGATGGACCGTCATGACGAGCAGCAGGTCGACGTCGCCGAGGTACGGAACACTCTTCTCAAACGGCGTCGCCGGGTTCAGGACGACCCCGGGGCTGACCCCGGCATCGCGAATCGCCCGGATCGTCGTGGGAACGTCATGGTCGCTCTCCACGTGGACCGTCAGGTCGTCCACTCCGGCCTCGGCGAAGGCCTTCACGAAGTCCTGCGGATGTGTGACCATCAGGTGGGCGTCGAGCGGAACTTTGGTCAGGGGCCGGATCGACTTCACGATCGCGGGTCCCATCGTCAGGTTGGGGACGAAGTGGCCATCCATCACGTCGATGTGGAGCATGTCCGCGCCGGCGTCCGACGCTTCGCGCACCTGGTCCCCCAAGCGGTCGAACCGCGCGGACAGGATCGAAGGCGCAATCTTGATGGCCATCGACCCGCGCAAGGAACGCGCGTGGAATAAGATTTCCCTCCCCTGCGACGCATGCCGCAAGGAAGGGCATTTCGTTTCGGGTGCGCTCACCTAGGCTCGGTGGAACGACGCGAGCTCGGCGACGATCTTCATCCCGCCGATGAAGGTCACCGCCTTCACGACGTTTCCGACGTCGCCGCTGAACCAAGCTTCGGCCGCGAGGCGGGGCCTGCCGCACTCATCGCCTCCGAGGCCCACCACGGGTCCCTCGCGATCGTCCGTCGTCAGGCGATCAATCGTCGGCAGGGCGACTCGAACCGGGATCGAGGAGAACGTTCCCGCGGGCGTCGTCACGTCTTGAATCTCACCGGAGTGCAGCATCAAGCGGATCGGCGCCGTCACATCAAAGGTGTGCCAGAACCCAAACGATTCGTTCGGGCCGTCGAAGCGCCATGCGATCATCGCGTGGATCGTGGCGTTGCTCGACACGTTCCAGGTCTCGTTCTCGCCAAGCGGGAAGGCCCAGATGTCCAGGGCCGGATCGTACGTCGTCTGGACGGTCGCCGTGTACGAGGCGTTGAACCAGCCGCGCGCGGTCCAGAGCGAGCTCTTGAGATGAACGGTTCGGACCTCTTTCAGCTCCGCCAGGTCGGACGCGCGATACAACGCGTAGCCGTCCACCGTCGCATTCTCGAGGACCGGCCGATACAACAGGAAGGTCGAAGAGTTCGTGTATCCGCCATCCCGGGCGGCGTCGAACAGGCTCGGGAGATGGAACGAGCCGTGAACCGTCACGTTGTATTGGGAGGCGTCTGCGGACGCGACCGTGCGCGTCAAGGTTCCTTCGAGGGACGGGCTTCCCCACGTCGGACCCGCGACAAACATGTCGGGCGGTGTCGAGTTCACGTGGTACGTCCAGGTATCGCCCGTGTGCCAGGTCGGGGTGCCGATCGACGAGGCTTGCGGGGTTTTCCCCCCGGTCGGTGAACCGAGATTCGCAAGGTTCGCGGGACCGAAGGCGACGGCCGCAAGGGCGAGTCCGACCAACGTGACCGTCACCGCAACCATGCCAAGAGGTCTGATTCGCATCTCCGATCCTCCGTTGCGAGGCCGACGAACCACGCCTGGAGTATTTGGGAATTATTAGACGGACGTAGAACACCCGCGCGCGTGGTCGAACATGTTTAGGACTGATAATGACGCGAGGCGTATCACCGAGAAACAGTCGGGCCCGGCTCGGTTCGCGCATTTCGATGCGTAGCCATATTGCAGTCACGGCGGTCTCGACAAGCGGTCCCAACGTCGCCGAAGCCGCGACCACAATGCTTGATTTCAATGGGCGCGTTACGCGGTCGATGGCGTCGGCCACGCCACCCGAAGTCCGTCCGGCTGGCGGAATGAATCGATGGACCCTCGAGTCTCTGCTGATCAATCTGGGGTGGATCCTGCCACTCGCCGCGGCCTACCTCCTCATCGCGCTCGGCGTGACCGGATTGGCCGTCTCCGGGCGGGGAGCGGGGCAGGGCACGCCGTGGTCGACGTTTCCGAGGAGCTCATCGCGAGCCTCAAGAAGAAGGCCGTGACCCTGCGGAAGCACATCATCCGCATGACGCACAACGCGCAGAGCGGCCATCCCGGAGGCTCGATGTCCGCGGCGGACATCGTCACCGCGCTTTACTTCCACGTCCTCCGAGTCGATCCGAAGAATCCGACGTGGCCCGACCGGGATCGTTTCGTCCTGAGCAAGGGCCACGCCTGCCCGGTCTGGTACGCGGCCTTGGCGGAGCGCGGCTTCTTCCCCGTCGACGAGTTGCTGACGTTCCGCAAGCTGAACAGCCGACTCCAGGGCCATCCGGAGCTCGGGACCACGCCCGGCGTCGAGAACGCGGCGGGCGCCGAGGGCCAAGGTCTTTCGTTCTCGGTCGGCCTCGCGCTCGCGGCCCGCATGGATCACAAGCCCTGGCGGGTGTACTGCATCCTCGGCGACGGCGAGCAGGACGTCGGGCAGACGTGGGAGGCGGCGATGGCCTCGTCGAAGTACGGCCTCGACAACCTGACGGCGTTCATCGACCGGAACGGAATCCAGCAAGAGGGCCGCACGGAGGACATCATGCCCCTCGAGCCGCTCGCGGAGAAGTGGGAGGCGTTCAACTGGCACGTGCTCACGATCGATGGACATGACTTCCGCCAGATTCTCGCCGCGATCGAGGAAGCCCACCGCACGAAGGGGCGGCCCACCGCGGTCCTCTCCCGCACGGTGAAGGGCAAAGGCGTCTCCTTCATGGAGAACAAGATCAAGTATCACGGGGCCGCGACGAGCGACGAGGAGCTGAAGCTCGCTCTGGCGGAGCTCGACGCGCAGGAGGCCGCGATTTGACCGCTGGGCCCTGGAAGATGGAGAGTCAACGGTCCTACTTCGGCAAGGCGCTGATCGATCTCGGTCGGCGCAACCCGAGCGTGGTCGTCGTCGGCGCGGACACCACTGAGTCCATCAAAACGATCGACTTCGGCAAGTCATTCCCGGATCGCTTCTTCCAACTCGGGATCGCGGAACCGAACATGATCAGTGTCGCGGCGGGCCTGGCCGCGGCGGGGAAGGTTGCGTTCGCGGCGACGTACAGCGTGTTCGGGAGCGCGCACACATACAACGTGATCCGGCAGAACGTTGCGTACACGAACCTGAACGTGAAGATCTTCTGCTCTCATGCCGGCTTGACCGTCGGTCCGGACGGCGCAACGCACCAGATGAACGAAGACATCGCGCTCATGCGAGGCATCCCGCGGATGACGGTCCTCGTACCCGCGGACGGTCCAGAGACCGCGAAGTGCGTCGATGCGGCCGCCGCGATGAGGGGACCCGTCTACTGCCGTTTCTCTCGGACGAACGTGCCGACGGTCACATCGATGGAGGACGATTTTGCGATCGGCCATGCGCGCGTCCTTCGCGATGGATCCGACGTCACGCTGATCGGCTGCGGCCTGATGGTGGCCCGCTGCCTCGAGGCCGCGGACTCGCTGAAGCGCGCGGGGATCCAGGCCCGGGTGATCAATCTCGCCACAGCCAAGCCGCTCGACATCGCGACGATCGACCGAGCGGCGCGGGAAACGGGCGGGATCGTCACCGCGGAGGAACACACGGTCGTCCACGGGATCGGGGCGGCCATTGCCTCGACGATCGCCGCGAACGATCCGGTGCCGATCGCCATGGTCGGCGTCCAGGACGTGTTCGGCGAGAGCGGAGAGGCGGAGGAGCTTCTGCGGAAGTACGGTCTGACCGCCGAGAAGATCGTGGATGGCGCCCACGACGTGATGAAGCGCCGCGACCGAAAGCGATGAGTCCGGCGGTTTTCGACTTCTCTCTCGCGACTAGGCAGCGCTCTTGAGGGGACCTTTCTCGTTGTACCGCTGGACCGTCACAAATCCGGCGACGTTCTCGTGGGCCATGTTCCAACCCGGGGCGTCGTCCCGGAGCCACCATCGACGGATGTTCGTCACCGTCGACTTCTTCATGTTGATCCCGCCCGGCAAGAGGATGTAGCCTTCGAACGGGTCGCCTGTCACGGGATTCCGAATGTGCTCGCTCTCGACCGCACCGACCCCATCGACCCCGAACGAGCTGTCGATTCCCTTGAACTTGAAATTGATCTTTGCGGTTTTCGCGGGGAACGATTTTGTGAGCGTCGAAGGGAAGATCGCGAAGACGCCTCCGCCCTCCTTCCCGCTGGTGATCTTCTCGATCGCCTCACGCTGGTCCCGCTTCGCCTTCGCGTCGACGTAGACCCGACCGGTCCCGCCTCCCATGTGGATCGCCCGCGGCCACCAGAGGCCCCACGCGAACGTCACCCCGTCGAGTTTCGTTGAGCCGAACGTTCCTTTTCGGATGTGCCACGAGACGAGCGCTTCGCAGTTCCCCGTCGTCGGAAGCGCGTCGAAATTGCACGGGCATCCCCACGCGCAGTTGCAGCTCTGGATATACTCCGCCTCAAAATTCCATTTCGTCGGCATCGGTCGAACCCACCTCGCCCAGGTTTCGTATCGGTTCTCGGCTACTTAAACCGAGCACCGAAGCCTTCCGGTCGCGCGATTCCGCACGTTCATATCGGCACGACCCGTTCTGATTGCGGCATGGTCGAAACGGTCGCGGCCGAGCCCGCTTGGCTGCTGCGGCATCTCACGGTCCCCGTTGCCGCGGCGGTCGCCCTTGTCGTCGGGGCCGCCTGGTACGCCACGTGGACCTCCGCGGACGCCCTGATGGCGCTCACGGCGCCCTCCCTGTTGCGATCGACGGACCTCGTCCTCTTCTTCGCGCTCCTCGTCGTCATGATGGTCGCGATGATGTTGCCCTCGGCCCTCCCGATGATCCTCGCGTTCCGCGGGATGACGCGCCTCGAAGCGGGTCGCCCGACGAAGCCCGCCGACGACACCGCGACGGCGCTCTTCATCGCGCCCTACTTCCTGGTCTGGGGCGCGTTCGGGGTGGCCGCGCTCTTGGCGTTGATGGCGTTCGGCCTCTTGGGCGCCATTACCGGCCCGTTCGTGTTCGCCTCCGCCGTGACCCTGGTAGCCGCGGGCGTCTGGCAAGTCACGCGGACGAAAGAAGTCTGCTTGACGCACTGCACGTCGCCGATGTCCTTCGTCATGCATCACTGGCGGTCCGGCCGGATCGGCGCGATCCGCATGGGCTTTCGGCACTCCCTCTACTGCATCGGGTGTTGCTGGCTCTTCATGCTCGTCCTCTTCATCTCGGGATCGATGAGCCTCGTCTGGATGGGCGGCATCTCGGTCGTCATCTTCGCGGAGAAGCTAGGCGTTCGAACCCTCCTTTTCTCACGCGTGATCGGCCTTCTCCTCGTGGCCCTCGGTGCACTTGCGGCCGTAGGCACTTTCCTCGCGATGTGAGGAGTGACGTGTCGCTCAAGCCGCCGACTCGGGCATTTCTTTGATTTGCCGGACCGACGAGAAGAGGACCCAGAGGAACGAGAACGCGCCGCCGACAAGGCCAACGATAATTGCGGGGCGCACTCCGATGGCGTCCCCCAAGACGCCTCCGGCGATGGCCCCGAGGGGCAAGGTCCCCCAGACGATCGTACGCATCGTCGCGTTCAGACGACCTTGGAGGCGCACCGGAACGATCGCCTGGCGGAAGCTGACCTGATTGATGTTGTAGTACAGGTTGCCAATCAAGGACACGAAGAACATCCCCGAGATGGCGAAGAAGGCGTACGGGCCCGAGACGAACGGGAACGGCAGCATCACGGGGCCGAACAGGACCGCTCCGAGGATGATCGCGTGCCCCACGCCGATTCGTTTCGCGACCGCACTCGCGGTGACGGCTCCGACAATCCCACCGACGGATCCGACGGTGAACATGAGGCCGAGGGTGAGCGGGGTGAAGCCGAGTGCGTCTTTCAGGTAGATGATCAGGAGCGCGGAGAAGACCGCGCTAGAGAAGAAGTTCGACCACGCCGTGCATGCGGCGATGTGGCGGAGCCGCGGTTCTTGCAGCACGACCTGGAGTCCTTCCTTGATCTCCATCCCGACGGATCGACGCTGGCCGGGCTCCGGCGTCGGTTCACGCTTGCGAATGGCGACTAATGTCGCGGCGGAGAAGAAGAAGGAGGCCGCGTCGAAGATCATCGCAATGGGGGCCTTGAACAGCTCGATGATCGCTCCCGCGAAGGCCGGGCCCCCCGTGTTGGCAACCGAGTTGCTCGTCTCCAGCTTGCTGTTCGCATCGACGAGCTGCTTGCGTTCCACGAGCGCCGGAAGGTATGCCTGGTACGCGACATCGAAGAAGACCGTCAGGATTCCGATGAGGAACGAGAAGACGTACAGATAGGCCATGTGGAGAAGGCCGACGAGGCCGAGCGCCGCGATCATTGCGATCATCAAGCCGCGCCCCAGGTCGGCACGGATCAGCACGGATCGTCGTTGCCTTCGATCGACCCACACTCCGACGAGGAGGCCGAACAGCAGGAATGGGAGAGTACCCGCGAATCCAAGGAACCCCATCTCGAGCGGCCCTGCGGCGAGAACGTAGACCGCGATGACCGGGATTGCGAGGCCCGTGAATTGGTCCCCGAGGCGGGAGACGGATTGCCCGAGCCACAACAGGAGGAAGTCGCGATGCCGCCATAAGGAGGGCGTCGAGGCCATGAATGGGCAGCCCGCATGGTCCGTTCCCATAAGTAGATTCGCCCGTCGATAGGTCGTCGAGTGCGGATTCACATACGTCGCCGCAAAGATTAAGGGCTGGATGTGTATACATTATGTGTATACATGTTTGCCAAGGTTCGGCGATGGGGGAATGGTCTGGCCCTCCGGGTTCACAAGAAAGACCTCGAGTCGGCGGGGATCAGTGAGGGGGACGTCGTGCAGGTCGAACTGGTCCGACCTCGCGAGAGCGGACGCTTGGACCTGAAGTCCCTTCCCACGTTCGAGGACGAGGACCCACGGGCGAGCGTGCGGCACGACCGCTACCTGTATGGGTGAGCCCGTGCTGGTCGCGGACACCAGTTTCCTCTACGCCCTCTTCTCGAAGTCGGACGTCTTCCACAACGGGGCTCGCCGAGCGGCGGCTTCCGCCGCTGCCATCCTTGTGCCAAGCGAGATTTTCGCGGAAACGGTTTCGCTCATTCACTATCGCGTGGGGTTCGCCGCCGCCAAATCTGCAGGGAGCTGGATACGCCTTCAGAAACGAATGGAGGTCGCCGCGCCTTCTCCTTCGGTGTTGAATGGGTGCTGGGGAATCTTTCGAGCGGCACGGGGACGGCTCAGCTACCCCGACGCGGTGGTCCTCGCATGGTGCCGGGAACGACGCGCCACGCCGCTCGCATTCGATAAGGCGATTCTTCGTCGCGCGAAGAGATAGCGACCGAAAGGACTCTCAACGTTCTTCTTCCTGGACACGGCGAACATCGACGAGATCCGCGAGGCGGCCTCGTGGGGCGTCCTCGATGGCGTCACGACGAATCCCACGCTCGTCGCGAAGACCGGCCGCAAGTGGTCCGAGGTCATCCAGGACATCCTCGCCCTGGTCGACGGACCGATCTCCCTCGAGGTCACGACGACCCAGGCCGACGACATGATCAAGCAAGGTCGACAACTCGCGAAGCTCCACCAGAACGTCGTCGTGAAGATTCAGATGACGACGGAGGGCCTCAAGGCGATCAAGGCACTCTCCTCGGAGGGCGTGCGGATCAACACGACCCTGATCTTCTCCTCGAACCAGGCCATTCTGGCGGCGAAGGCCGGCGCAAAATACGTGAGCCCGTTCATTGGCCGTTTGGACGACATGGGTCAGGAAGGCATGCAGGTCATCCGGGAGATCGTCGAGATCTTCGACCACTACGACTGGGACTGCGAGGTCCTCGTGGCCTCCATCCGCCATCCGTTGCATGTGGTTGAAGCGGCGAAACTCGGGGCCGACATCGTCACGCTGCCCTTCGACGTCCTGAAGAAGATGACGCAACACGCCCTGACCGACGTCGGGCTGAAACGGTTCCTGGACGATTGGGCGAAGGTCCCGAAGTAGTCGTCCTCCCGCAGCGACCAAATAGGATTCCCTCGATGTCCCTCAATGGGGGAGCTCGATGCCGTTCGAGGAACTTTGCACGTTGCGAATGCAGTATGGCGAGGGGACATGGCTGGCCCCGTACGGCGAGAGCGAGTACGCCGGGTTCGGGACCGGGAAAGGACAGGTCGTCGGACCGAAGATTCGCGGCACGATGCACTGGGCGAATCATCCGAGGCGGCGGGAAGATCTCGTCTGGTGTCCGGACTTGAACGGGACGATTGCCACCGCCGACGGCGCGAAGATCCTCGTCTCCATCAAAGGATACAGCATCATCGAGGAGACGCCGACCGTCAACCGCGCGATCGTCGCCGCGGTATGGTTCCAGACGGACGACCCCCGGTACCGGTGGCTGAACTACTACCTCGGGATCGCCGAAGGAGAAATCGACGAGACGACAGAGGAATGGTGGATCCGAATCTCGGCGGTTCGGAACGACGTTGCGAAGGCGCCACCGAAAATTGAGGCCGCGAAGTGGCCCGTGTGACGATCTGCCGATCTACTCGACGACCAGGTCTTCAATGGCCGGGCTCGCCGCGACCTTGCGTCCGAGCGGCGTGATCTGGTATCGGAACGTCGCCGGCAGGGTGCTCGACTTGAGGAACGTCTTCGGGCCGGCGTCGTACTGGACGAGGAGGTCGAGGCGCACGAGGTTGTCGAGTTCCTCCATGATCTCGTCCGGCTTGACGTCGTGCATGTTCGCGAAGAGCTCGCTCTTCGTGATCCCGTTGCCTTCGCGGCGCGCCGCGAACACCAGGATGCGCTGGCGGAGGAGCTTCCGCACCTTCCGGTTCTTTTCTCCGGCGAGCATCGCGTCCACGGCCTGACCGATGATCCCGGCGAACGCCTCTTCGACGCCCTCGCCCGTGGCGGCGCTCGTCAGCGAGGTCGGCGCGCCCGGGAAGTTCTGCTTGAGCCAGGCGGATTCCTGCGGCCCGATCTTGGAGCCTTTCGCGCGGTCGACCTTGTTGAAGACGATACGGAACGGCACGCCGCCCGCCACGGCCGACACGGCGCGGATCCATTCCGCGAGAGTATGGAGGGTGTCCGGACGCTCGATGTCGCACACGGCCAGGGCGCCCTGGGTGCCGTAGAAGAGCGCGTCCCGGAAGTTCTCTCGGATCGCGTGTTCCCCCATCTGGTCGAAGATCGCGATGCTCGCGAGGATGACGTCCCCTTCCTCGTCGCCAGGCAGTTCGACGTCGACACGATGCAGGTGGACGCCCAGGGTGCCCTTGTATTCCGGGTTGTGGCGCGCATCGACGTAGCGCTGGATGAGGCTCGTTTTGCCGACGGCGCGTTCGCCGACCACGTTGATCTTGAGCTTGAGGCGGCGGAGTCGCAAGGACTCCGCGAGTCCGTTGCCGGGCTCAAAAGCCCTCCGGGACGATTATCAGCCGGTCAACACTGGAAACGAACGTTAGGCCGCGACCGAACGGCAGGGAATCCTTCAAGTGCCCGGGGTGGCATCGGTTTCCGGACCATGGACTCGGGCGGCGGCGCGAAGATCACGTTGGACCAAGAGAGCTTCAAGGCGCTCGCCTCGGACGTCCGCGTCGGGATCCTGAAGCGACTCGACGTGCGGCGCGAGACGGTCACGGACCTGAGCAACCTCCTCAGCCTGAGCAAGCCGACCCTCCTCGAGCACCTCGAGAAGCTCCAGTCCGCCGGCCTCGTGAAGCGCGTCGACGAGGGACGCAAGTGGATCTACTACGAACTCTCGGACAAGGGCCGCAAGATCCTGCACCCAGAGCGCGTCGCGATCACGCTAGTCCTCGGCCTCACCGTCGCCCTCGCCGCGATCGGTGCGTTCCTCGTGCTCTCGGCCGGGTTGGGAGGCTTCACCGCCGCACCCGCCTACAACGCCTCGGCGCCGGCCATGGAGCGCAACACGCCGGGCGGTCCGGTCCTCGTCGGAGTCCTCGCCTTCGCCTTCTCAATCGCTTCCGGTCTCGTCGCCCTCGCTTTGCAGTTTATCGGCCAGCGACGGCGCGCGCAGTTCTTCGAGCAGCTCGGCGTGGCGTAAGCCTCCTGACTCCCACGGGAGTCCGGGAAACCGTTATGAGCGCACGGCGCCTTCGCACAGGCGTGATCCGCACGTGGCGGGGAAAGGCCGAGTGGGCGGTCCCGCTGCTCCTGTTCCTTGCGATCGTCCTCGTCGCGGCGCTCGCCTTCAACGTCGCGAACCTCGACACCGGGGGAGAGGCGATTCCGGGAGGGGGCGCCCAGGGCGGCACCCAGCCGAGCGCCTTCGGCGTCTTCGACCCGTTCCTGGGAGACCTGTTGCTCGTCGTCTTCGCGAGTTTCGTCGTCGCGATCCTCGTCCATGCATTTCTCCGTCGGCGGGTCCGTCAGAAGACACCGATGAAACCGTTCTCGTGGTGGCAGGTCATCTCCTCGGCGATCGGGCTCACCCTGATCATCGTCCTCCTGCTCGCGTGGCCCCGAATGCTCCAGGCGCTTCGGGTCAGCCAGACCGCTCCGACGACCAGGGACGCGGGGGCCGCGAGCGGCTCCGGATGGCCGGTCGCCGCCGGCGCGCCCCTCGGCCTGTTTCTCGCCCTGACGGTCCTCGTGACGATCGTCATCCTGGTCGTCCTGCTCCGCCGCGGCGCGGGATTCGTCGAAATCGAAGCGGACCCGTCAGGAGACGATCCTGCAGCCCGCCACGCCGCGGCCGACGCCGTCCAAGAGGCGATCGACGAGCTCGAGGTCGGCGGAGACGTTCGGTCCGTGATCCTGGCGTGCTTCCGCCGGTTCTGCGCGCTACTCGGTGCGCGCGGAATCACCGCCCAAGGCGCCCTCACCCCGAGGGAGCTCGAGGGCCTCGCAGTCGGGCGGCTCCACGTCTCCCGCGAAGCATCAGACACCCTGACGTCCCTGTTCGAGGAGGCCCGGTACAGCGAGCATCCGCTGGGCGAGGCGGACCGCCATCGGGCGGTCGAGAGCCTCGCGGGCATCCGGGTCGCGTTGGGGGCGTAGGATGCACCGGCGCGGGATTCCGGCCACGACGGGCCATCCCCCCGGGATGCCGTCGCCGCGTCGCGTCCCGCTGCCGGCCTTCGCCCTGATCCTGGCCTTCGCGGTTCTGCTCGGCATGCTCCTGTACTACGCGCAGTTCAGCGGCACGATCCGCTGGCTGCTCGGGGTCGTCGCGCTCGCGGTCCTCGCGGCGATCGCCTGGGGCCAGATCCAGCGGCGGACCGCCGAACCGTTGCCGCTCGTCGGCCCGCGGTCCCCCGGTGCGACCCGCCAAGGGGAGCTCGATTCGTTCGCGGCCGCCGTGCGCCGGGCGGCCCGCGGCCTCCCGTACAGCCAAGTGCTCGTCGCGTCCCGGGCGCGGTCTGCGTTCCTCGAGAGGGCCCGGCTTGCGCTCGGCCTGCCGCCCGAGACGATCCGCGAGGTGCAACGACACCCAGGGGCCCTCCGCCGGATGTTCGCGGACGACGCCCTCGTGGACTTCCTCTACCTCGAGGCGGGCGACCTCGAGGACCGGTTGGCGTGGGTCCAGCGTGCCCGCGCCCGCGGCGGCTTCGTCCGCGAGTTCCGCGACGTCCTCACGCGGATGGAGGCGTGGCGGTGAACATCGCGTCGGTCCGGGAGGTCGGCAGCGACCTCCTCGACGCGGTCGAGACCGTGATCGTCGGCAAGCGCCCGGTCCTGGAACGCGTCCTCTGGGCGATCCTCGGCGACGGTCATCTCCTGATTGAAGACGTCCCGGGGCTGGCGAAGACGCTGATCGCGAAATCCTTCGCGGCGGGCCTCGGCCTTTCGTTCCGCCGCATCCAGTTCACGCCGGACCTGCTGCCCGCGGACATCACGGGGACGTACGTGTTCGACCGCAAGACCGGCGACTTCGTCCTCCGACGCGGCCCGGTCTTCACGAACGTCCTCCTCGCGGATGAGATCAACCGCGCCCCGCCGAAGACCCAGTCCGCCCTGCTCGAGGCGATGCAGGAACGCCAGGCGACATTGGAGGGCGAGACGTTCCCGCTGGACCGGCCCTTCTTCGTGATCGCGACGCAGAATCCGATCGAGCACGAGGGCACGTACCCGCTCCCGGAAGCCCAGGTCGATCGATTCCTGTTGAAAATCGACGTCGGCTATCCCACGCGCGAGCAGGAGATCGAGGTCCTCGAGCGACGCCGGACGCGTCGCGCGGACGACGCGACGATCGAAGGGGTGACGACGCCCGACGAAGTGCGCGCCTTGCAGGCCGCGATCGAGGACGTCCACGTCGAGCCCTCCGTCGAAGGGTACATGGTCGACATCGTCGCGGCGACGCGGGCGCACAGCCAGGTCGACGTCGGCGCGAGCCCGCGCGGTTCCCTCGCCCTCCTGAAGGTGTCGCGCGCACGGGCCGCGATCGCGGGACGGGACTTCGTGACCCCGGACGACGTCAAGGCGGTCGCGATGCCGGCGCTCGCCCACCGGATCATCCTGAAGCCGGATCCGTGGATCCGAGGCGTCCGGACTTCCGCGGTCCTCGCCGAGGTCCTGAGCCAGGTCCCCGTGCCGAAGGTGCCGTGAGATGCGCACGCCGCTGTCGAGCGGCCTCGCCGCGGCGTCCCTCGGGCTCTTGGTCGCGGGCCTCGCCTTCCGAAGTTGGCAGGTCGTCCTCTTGGCCTTGCCGCCGGTCATTGTCCTCGCCCTAGGTTCGCTCTTCCCACCCGCGAGGCCGCGTCTCGTCGCCGTCCGGACGCTCTCGCGCGATCGAGCCGAGGCGGGCCGGGACGTGGACGTGAAGCTGGTCGTCCGCAATGACGGGCCCACTCTGGACCTCGTGGAGATCGTGGATGTCCTCCCGCGAGAATTCGAAATCGTCCAGGGGACGAACCACGCGGTCGTGTCCCTGGAGCGCGGCGGCACGATGCCGCTGTCCTACACTGTGCGGTCGCCCGTGAAAGGCGACTTTCGCATCGGGCCCGTTCGGGTGCGGTCCCTCGATCCGCTGGCCCTCGGCGCCGAGGATGCCGTCCTTCCGACGGATGCTCGTCTGGTCGTCGCCCCGACGATGGAAGACCTCCGGCGCACGAAGCTCCAACCGCGGCGCACGCACCCCTGGTTCGGTCAAGTTTCTTCGAGGCAGCTGGGCGAGGGGACGGACTTCTGGGGCGTCCGCGAGTACACCGCCGGCGACGAGGTGCGCCGAATCAACTGGAAGGCATCGGCCCGGCTCGACCGTCTCTATACGAACGAGTACGAAGGGGAGCGGTCCGGCGATGTCGTGATCGTGGTCGACGCACGCCGCGAATCGTTCATCGGCACAGAGACCGACAATCCGATTGAGCATGGGGTCCGCGCGGCGCTCGGGATCGCCGAGCACGTCCTCGCGTCGAAGAACCGGGTCGGTCTCATCGTCCAGCGCGAGGTCCTCGATTGGGTTCCGCCCGCGTTCGGTCGGAAGCAACTCTATCGGATTCTGGACCACCTGACCCGTGTGCGGCCCGGCGGGGAGTGGCCGTTCGCGCACGTCGCATGGGTCCTCACTCGATTCTTCCCGCGGGATTGCCTCATTGTCCTGATTTCGCCCCTCCAGGATCGGGCGGCGCTGAACGCGGTGATCGCGATGGAGGCTCGCGGATACGACGTCGCGATCGTTTCGCCGTCGCCGCTCGCCATCGAGTGGAGGCTCGGCGAACAGCGGCCGGAGGACCAGACCGCTCTCCGAATCCTGCGCATGGAGCGAGACAACCTGATCTCGCAGCTGCGGCGCGTGGCGCAAGTCGTCGATTGGGACCCGGCGACCCCGTTGGCGCTCGCCCTCAGGAGGATCGGCACATGGCCTCGACCCAGCTGATCCCGTCCGCACTGCGGGCCGCGCCCATCGTGACGCTGGCCCTCCTGGTCGGATGGGCCATCCTCGATGTGTCCGCGATTGGCGACGGCCGGTGGGCCGCTGCGCTGCTCGCCGTCCTGGGGATCGGGGCTGCGGCCGTCATCCTGTCCGTCGTCTTGCGCTGGCGAGGGATTCGGCCCATCGGTCTCATCGCGATCGGCGCCGCGTACGTCGGGGCGCACGCTTTCGTGCTCGGCGTCCAACTCGTGCCGGCGCTCGTGTTTCTTTCGGTTCTGATCAGTCAGGCGGAGCTCCGGATTCTGGCGGAGCGATTCGCGCCCCTCTTTGAAACCGCTCTCCGTCCGGGTGAGCGGAGTCGAATCCACAGTGCGCTCGGTCGCGCCATCCTGCGCCTGATCATCGCGGCGGTCCTGTCGGTCGTCGTGCCGATCCTCGCCGCGGACCTCGCGGTGGCGGGCATCGTGCCGGCGACGACGATTCCGACCGCGATCGCGCTGGCGGGGGCGTTGGTGGCGGTGGTCGCACTCCTCGCGCTGATGCCGTCCCTGAGCCGCCGGGCCGCTTGAGTTCAACCCGTCCGCGGGACTACCTGGAGGTCGAGAACAAGCCTCGGAAGAATCCTCTGAGTTTGCCGATACGAAGGACATCGCTCAGGATGGTTAGCAATTGCCGATCGGCCCTGGCCTGCGCCCGTTCGTACATCTCCTGAATCAGAGGGATCACGCGTCGTTGGTAGTCGAGCAGGTTGCGCCACTGAAAGCCCGCGATGGCGAGGGAAACGGCGATGGTCCAGATCGCGGGAACGTCCTGGAGGAGCGGATGGAGCCAGGATGGTAGGTACGGCCTCAAGGCGATCATCAGGATCCAAAAGGCGGGAATCGCGGTCGCGATCGTGCACTTGATTCGATCCCATGTGTGGCGTTTCTTGATCGTGGTCAAGAGGAATTGAAGCGTCTCGAGCTCCGCTTGCCGTTCGCTCGAGCGACGGAGGTGCGCCTTCAATGCGGCCCGGTCGGCGCGCTCGGCAGCTCGACGCCTGGACCAAATCGCTCTCAACGCCAGGCACATGACTTCGGGCGGATAAAAGGGGAAAGGAGTCGACGCCAAATCTCGGCTCGTCCGATAGGAAAGGATAAATTGGGCTCCAAACTTTGCGACGGCCGCTGCCCCGGTGGTCTAGCGGTCTATGATCCCGGCCTGTCGAGCCGGGTGCTCGGGTTCGAATCCCGACCGGGGCGTTTTCATGAAGGCACGGTCGGACACACCCCGGGCGGATTTCTGACGCTCGCCGAGCTCCCCTCTAGCCCAGCGTATCCCGGGGACTCTTCTTTTTGACCTCGACCATCGATTACAATTCGCCTGATGGTCCCACGAGAAGGCGAATCCAGCGTCGTTTCACTAGAACTTAAACCGGTTCCATATCCGGTGGTCGAATGGATATGGGTCGGCGCGACGCTTTCCCTTGTAGCTCTAGCGCTTCCGGCTAGCCTGGCCCAGCCTTCTAATTCTTTCGCTTGGGTTCTCGTCTTCATCGGCTTGGCACTCATGCAGACACTCAACCCTCCGCTTCGTCGGCGCACACCGAGGAGGCTCGAACTAGACGACGCCGGGGTCCGATTCCTCAACGGAACTCGTTTGACTAAGTCCCTCCAGTGGAATCGAGTGGAGAAAATCGAGTACGGTCCCATGGAGTGGCATAGGAAGAGGAGAACGTCGCCCCTGGGCCTGCGGAGGGAGAGCGCCTACATCCGCTTCATCGCGAGGACCGACCTCGAGTCAATCCGGGTGACAGGGTTCGATTACCAGGTTAGACTGGATGAAATCGAACGTGTGATCCGCGCAATCGCGGAGATCCCGAGGCTGCATTCGGTCCCCGTAGAGAAGAAGGATTGGCTCTATTAGCGAGGGCCGCTCAGGCGCTCTGCCGCAATGCCTAAGGCATCCCCCGAGGACTTCTGCATGGGCGGTGGCGCGGACGATGAGACGCATCAGCATCAAGACGACCGAAGCCTGTCGTGCCCGCATCCGATCGGAAGCGTCTTTTCGCGAGTTCGGGGAAGCCTTCCTCAACCCGGTTGCGCGAAGTAGTCCTGGTCACCTGCGTGACCATCGCCCTCCGTGATAACACCCCGTCACCGGGGCGTTCTAACCATTACCTCTTGGCTTTTTCTTTTCTTGCGTCTTCCCGGATCTTCTTCTTTGCGAGTTCGGGGTTCTGGATGTACAAAATGATCGCGTTGGCATGACCATGTCCCAGCCCGCAGTCCGACTTGAGCCACGCGAGTAGCTCGCCGTGCTTTGCAAGCCCCTTCTCTTTCGCCAATGCTCGGAAGTATTCCGGATCCTTGCCAGTCTTGGCCTTGATGTTGTCGATGTAGGCTTTGTATGTCATGGTTTTCCCCGATGCAATCTGCTAGGAGAGTTTGATTCTTACTGTTTTTCGAACCCAATCGGGCGCTATTGTGAGAAATCGCTTAGTCGAGTGTGCTACCAACGATAGGAAATGTTTGGTCTCCTCCGTTCACCTCAAGCGGCCGCATTGCCGTAGAGCATCGCCTACCGACCGAGGCGTTCGCCTCCGTTCGACCGCCCTTAGACCAGACGGCGCCCTCGACGAACTCCAGGATGGGATCCGGAGTCTACCGGCGACAGTAGGATTTATATGGGCTGTGTCGCAACTTGGTTAGCGGAGGTCAGGGGTTGAGCACGGCCTTTCTCCCGCAAAAATCGCGGAGACGCTCGCTGCGATCGATGACTTTGTGCGATCCTCGGCCATCGCAGACTGGACGATGCCGTCAGATCTCCTCGGATCCCGAGTGAACAGCGGGACCCGAAAACGGTGTCCGATGTGCCGCTCCAGCCTGATCTTGCGGGAACCTCGCATCTACCGACGCCTCCTGATCCCGGGTGGACCGATCGTGGACCTCAACGGGTCGGCGCGGTCGAGGCAGGCGCGACTGATCGGCATCGGCCTCCGTGTCGCCTACGTCGAAGCCCTTCGGAACCTGACTGAAGAGGACGTCGTCTACTTCGATCGAATCGACCTCTTCCACCGGTTGTTCGGCTAGGGCCCCATCGTCGTTCGGATTCGTTTTCCGAATTCACGCCTTCGTGCGCCCAATCAACTCGATCCAAATGCCGTCCGGATCGCTGGCGAATGCGAACTCGTACCGATCCTCGCGGAACGGCTCGACCTCCGGGTGTGCGCCTTTCGCGACGATTTCTTTGAACGCGCGACCGACGTCGCGGACCCGGAACGCCAAGTGGTCCAGCTCCTCCCCCTTACGATATCGGGTGAAGAACTTGCTGTCGCCGGGATACCAGTTGAGCTCGAGCCTTTGCGGGGAGTCCGGGCTCTTCAGCTCGACCCACACGCCTCCGTGGTGCATCTTCCCTCGCCGTGTGACCTTCATTCCCATCACCTTGCGGTAGAATTCGATCGAGCGTTCGAGGCTACGGACCCGGATTCCGGTGTAGAAGTATTTCGTGAGAATTCCCCGTCCCCAAACGGTCCCATCCGCGTTAAGGTGATGGCGGAGAATCGTGTCCGACCAAGTCTCGCGACGACCGCGGCTTGTGACGAACCGACTGACTAATTCTTTTAGCTACTGGACGTCGTCACGCGTGTCCCGAAGCCAAGCTATTTAGCCGACAGCCACTTGGGGAAAGCGCCATGGAGGGCGAGTTCTTCGGTTTCCTCGGGCCCAACGGGGCCGGCAAGACGACGGTCATCCGGATCATCACGACGCTCCTCGCGAAGACGAGCGGCTCTGTGCACGTCGCGGGTCTTGATGTCGAGCGCGATGGGCTGAACATCCGGCGCATCATCGGCTACACGGGACAATCAATCGGGGTCGATGGAGAACTCACCGGCCGCGAGAACCTCTGGTTGATCGGGCGGCTCTACCACATGCCCAACTCGCTTGTGGACGAGCGCGTCGAGGAGCTCCTCGATGTCTTGCAGTTGAAAGACGCCGCGGACCGCCGCGCCTACACGTACTCGGGCGGCATGCGGCGGAGGCTCGACCTGGGTGCCGGGCTCGTGCACCACCCTCGAGTCCTGTTCCTGGACGAGCCCACGACGGGCCTCGACCCGCAGACGCGGGCCGCGGTGTGGGAGTACCTGCGCCGCCTTCACCGGGAGGAGAAAATGACGATCTTCCTCACGACCCAGTACATGGAAGAGGCGGACCAGCTCTGCCAGCGGATCGCGATCATCGACCTGGGCAAGATCGTCGCCGAGGGAAGTCCCACGGAGTTGAAGGCCGCGATCGGCGCGGACATCATCACGGTCCGGATCACTCGCGACGAGGCGTTCGAGCAAAGTCGCAACCGGGCTCTCGAAATCGCGCGCTCGGTCCCCGGTGTGAGTCGCGCGACGATCTTCGACGAAGGCGTGAGCGCGCACACCGCGGACGGCGGCGGGACGCTCCTCGAAGTCCTGCGCCGACTTGACGCAGAGAAGGTCCCCGTCCATCAGGTCGCGCTCGCACATCCCACGCTCGACGAGGTTTTCCTGCAGCACACCGGGCGGCAGATGCGCGTCGAGGAAGTGAAGCCGATGTCACGCTCCTTCGGAAGGCGGAGGCGGTAGCTTGGTCACAGACGTTGGACACGCGCAGCGGGTCATCATCGGGACACGGGATGCGGAATCGACCGGAGGGGTGCTCACCGAGGTGGGCCTCGTCACGTGGCGGAGCCTGGTGAAGCTCACGAGGACGCCGGTCCTCCTGTTCTTCAGCCTCTTCATGCCACTGATCTGGCTCGTCATGTTCAGCCAGACCTTCGGCACGGTCTTCTCGTCGGCCACGAGCGGAGGCTTTCCCGGTGGCCCGGCGGCAACGCCGCTCCCGTACGATTACGTCGCGGTGCTCCTGCCGGGAATCGCCGTAATGACCGCCATCCAGAGCGCGTCTCAGTCAGGCTTCGGAATGGTCGCGGACCTCGAGTCCGGATTCATGGACAAGTTCTTCGTCGCGCCGATCCGCCGAAGCAGCGTCTTGGCGGGCAAGCTCCTCGCCGACGGCCTGCGGATGGCGGCCCAAGCCGGGATCATCCTCGGCATCGCGGCGATCCTGACGCTCTTCGGCTGGCGGATCCCGTTCGCTACGGGGGTCATGGGCGCGCTGCTGATCATGCTCCTCGCGGCGGCCTTCGGCGTCGCGTTCTCGGGCCTCTCGAACACGGTCGCGCTGCGGACGAAGAACACGGAGTCAACGATGATGGTGAGCTTTTCCCTCACGTTCCCGCTCTTGTTCTTGAGCACGGCGATGCTCCCCAAGGCGCTCCTGCCTGCCTGGGTCCAGAGCTTCTCGACGGTCAACCCGGTCAGCTACATGGCCGATGCCGCCCGTGCGCTCATCCTGACCGGCTTCGACTGGACGGCAATCGGGAACGCGTTCCTCGCGATCTTGGCGTTCGGCATCGTGCTCAACGGGCTGGCCATCATGGCGTTCCGTGCGCAAGGCAAGTGAACCAGTAAGGCGGAGACCGCGCCGGCTGCTTCGGCGGCTAGGGCCGACTAGGCGGCTGCAATCAGGGGCGACATCGGGTCGGCGGCTTCCCCGGCGTAGCGGCCGGCGTCCTCCCAAGTCTGCAAGTTGAGCAGGCCCCCGTAAACCGCCGACAAACCTCAAGGCCCGGCGCGGACTCGGGGTTCCATGGCCTCCCGTCCGCTCCTGTATTCGATGGACATCAGCCACTATTGCATCGCCGCGGATCGCATGCTCGCCTTCAAGGGCGTGGAGTTTGACACGCGATACGCGCCGTACCACGACCGACAGGAAGTCCTCAAGGCCACCGGCCAAGACTACGTCCCGACCTTGATCTGGGATGGGAAACCCGTGATGTGGTACGACATCCCGGACTTCCTGGAACAGGCCCGGCCGAAGCCGACCCTGTACCCGTGGGGGCAGAAGGGCCTCGCGGCCGCGCTGGACCACTGGGGCCATCAGGTCCTTGAGGAGCGCGTCTGGCGGTACGTCGTCACGAAGGTCCCGCCGGTCCTCAAGAGCGAGGAGGAGCGATGGGTCTTCGAGGAGATGCAGACCCGCGCCCGCGGCCCGTGGCACGTCCTCCAGATGCGCCGCGAGGAATTCCGGCAGGACATGAACAAACATCTGGGGATGGTCGAATCGATTCTCGACGGACGGGACTGGGTCCTCGGGCAGCCGAGCCTGGCGGACTTCGGCATCTACGGATCGATGTCGCCGCTGCTCACGGTCGGCGAGAGCGTGCCGTCCGAGTTCCCGAGGCTCGCCGCTTGGGTTTCGCGGGTTCGGGACCTCGGGTCGCCGGCGGACTGACGATCGCGTCCGCCAGATCGGCCAGGGCCACCTCGCGCTGGACGCCGGACGCCATGTCCCGCACCGTGGCCCTCGCCGCTTTCAGCTCCTTCTCGCCGAGCAACACCGCATATCGGGCACCAATCGCGTTCGCGTAGTCGAGGTTCTTCGAGGGTCCTCGTCCGAGGAGATCGATGTCCGCCCCGAGGCCCGCCGCCCGAAGGGAGCTGAGGACCTCGATCGCTTTCCGTTGGGCTCCCTCGCCGATCGGCACGACGTACGCGTCGAGGGGTCGCGGCGGCTCGATCGTCTTCTCCGCATCGGCGGACATGACGAGCCGGTCCAAACCGAGCGCGAAGCCGGTCTGGGCGATCCGCTCTCCGCCGAAGACCTCGGCGAGGTTGTACGCGCCTCCGCCGCCGACCTGTTTCTCCGCACCGAGGCTCGGGGAGTCGATCTCGAAGACCATGCCGGTGTAGTAGTCGAGGCCCCGGACGACCCCCATGTCGAACGCATAATCCTTCCGGGAGACGCCGTACGCATCGAGAAGGTCGGCGATTTTCTGGAGGTACTCGAATCCCTCGCTCCCGGCACCTTCGAGGATTCTCGCAGCTTTGTCGAGGACCGAGGCGTCCCCAGCGAGCTCGACGAGGGCCCGCAATGGCTTCGCGAGATCGGGACGGCCCAACCGGGCCAGTTCGGCGTCCAGCATCGGAAAATTCCGTTTGTCGAGGGAATGGAGGACGACCGCCTGGTCCGCGGGGCCGAACGGCAAGTATCCGCGGAGGATCCCGATGTTCCCGATCCGCGCCTTCACCTGCTTGAGCCCGATCGCCCGCATCGTGCCGATGCCGAGGGCGAGGGCCTCCGCGTCCGAGGGCAAGGGAGCGCCGCCGATGATCTCCGCGTTGACCTGGGAGAACTCGCGGTACCGCCCCTTCTGGGGCTCCTCGTATCGGAACACGTTCCCCGTGCTGTACAGCTTGAGCGGCTTCGGACGACTGCGGAGGTCGGACACGTAGAACCGGAGGATCGAGGCCGTGAACTCCGGTCGGAGCGCGAGGTCCCGGCCTCCCTGGTCCTTGAAGGCGTACAGTTCGCGGACGATCGCGGGGCCGGACTTCGCCGTGAAAAGTTCGAGGCTCTCGAACGTCGGCGTGGAGACCTCGCAGAACCCGAACGATTCGGCGAGCTGGATGAACCGCGACTCGACGAAGCGACGCTTCGCCATGTCCTCGGGACCCCAGTCGTTGGTCCCGCGGGGCCGTTCGAACATCGGAGACGCCGCG
>WNGG01004710.1_pt1 | contig 46734 bp, 45 predicted proteins | sample 5400661 | NCBI WGS metagenome assembly WNGG01 (sample SAMN13153372, study PRJNA577476) | soil metagenome | isolation source: 100 cm soil or saprolite under Garry oak tree replicate 1 | place: USA:California | collected 2016-06-15 | reverse complement strand
AGGTCCGATGCGCCGGCGGTTACGCGGCGTTTGTCCCCGATCCGCTTCCCCCGGAGCTGGAGTGGACGCCGACGCTGGTTCGCGCGCTGTCCGACGCCGATCGTCTTATCGGGCGCCTGGCAGGGGAGGGTGGACGTCTGCCGAACCCGCACCTGTTGATCCGGCCCTTCATCAGGCGCGAGGCCGTGCTGTCGAGCCGGATCGAGGGGACCCGGGCGACCCTGGGAGAGTTGCTGGCAGCGGAGGCTGGCGCGGCGGTGGGTCGGAGCCCGGCGGACCTTCGCGAAGTGGCCAACTACGTCGTGGCGCTCGAGTACGGCGTGAAGCGGCTCAAGACACAGCCCCTTTCGCTTCGTCTGACGCGGGAGCTTCACGCCAAGCTGATGACCGGCGTTCGCGGCGGCCACGCGACGCCCGGCGTCTTCCGAACGACGCAGAACTGGATCGGGCCGCCGGGCTGCACCCTCGCCAACGCGATTTATGTACCGCCGCCGCCGGACGCGCTCCTGGATTGCTTGGGGGCGTGGGAGAAGTTCCTGCGCGAGCAATCACTGCCCGTCCTCGTGCAGGCGGCGCTGATGCACGTCCAGTTCGAGGCCATCCACCCGTTCATCGACGGCAACGGACGCGTCGGCCGCCTGCTCATCACGCTCTTTCTGGTGGAGCGGGAAGTCCTGCCCGCGCCTCTTCTGTACCTGAGCGCCTTCTTCGAGGCGACGCGCGCCGACTACTATGAGCGGCTGCAGGGGGTGCACGAGCGGAGCGAGTGGGAGGGGTGGCTGGAGTATTTCCTGAACGGTGTGGCCCGTCAGTCGGAGGATGCCCTGAGCCGAGCCGAGCGTATCAATGCGCTGGTGGCTCGCTGGAAGGACGAGCTGGCCGGCGCGTCCCAGGCGGCCCTGAAGCTGGTGGACCTCCTCGCCCAGAACCCGTACTGCACGGTTCGGCGCGTCGAGGGGCAGCTCAAGGTCGCGTTCACGACCGCCCAGCGGGCAATAGAGCGTCTCGGCGCTGCGGGCATCCTCAAGCAGGTCAACCAAGCCAAGCGCGACCGCGTGTACTGCGCGACGGCGCTGCTGAAGATCCTGGAAGAGCCCGCCCGCCTCGTCCCGATGGAAGCCGCCTGATGGCTCGCTCGAAGCGAAGGGGCGTGAGGTGGCCGAGGCCATCGTAACGCTTCGCAACTTCCTCGCATGAAGCGTCTCGCGCTGTCGCTCACGGCCGCGCTCCTGTCGCTGGCGGCGGCAGGGACGGCGCAAGTGATCATGCGACCGCCCGGGGAGCCAGCGCCGACGCTTCCGCGCACGCAGGGCCAGGTCCCCCGGCCGCCCGGGGCCACCGATCCCGACGGGCCCTATGCGCTCGCGCTTCGCGTCTACGTCACGCCGTTCGACGCCAAGCGCGTGCTGGCGCCGGGGCAGGGCGTGAGGCTGCTCCTGACCGACTCGACCGGGCGCCGTTTCGGTCGCGGTCCTCTGGGCGGCGCGTTCTTCCTGGAGATCCCTGACGCAACCTACGAGGCGGTGGTGAACCCGAATCCGAACGCGCCAGTGGGCCCTCGGGGGCGCGCCGGCGCGGGCATCGCGCTCCGCCGGCCGCCGGAGGGCAAGTACGAGCTGCAGGTGATCGGCGCCGAGGCGGCGGAGTTCGAGTACGTTCTCCAGGCCTTTGACCGAGCGGGACGACAGCGCTGGATGCACTTCGGCCGCGGCGGGACCGAGCCGGGCGCCGTCGATCGGTTCGAGGTCACGTACTCACTGTCGCTGGACCCGCCGGTCTGGATCGCCGAGAAGCCCGACCAGGCCTACCTCTCGGTGCACGCGTGGGGCGAGACCGGAGCGAGCCAGGACATCGTCACCCACTTGCTCCTGACCGATCCACGCGGCCGCCGCCTCGGCGATTCGCCGCTCGCCAGAGCGAAGTACCGCGAGATCCCGCGTGCCATCTACGAGGAGGGCGGTCAGACGCGGGACACGCTGGAACTCGAGCTCCGGGCCCCCCTGGACGGGGCCCACACGCTCGAGGTGATCGGCACTCGCGCGGGGCGCTACGACTTCGAGATCAACTACACGGACGGCCAGGGCTCGGGGGACATTCATCTGGAAGGGATTCCGACCGTTCCCGGCGCCGTCCATCGCTACCGGCTCGAGTGCGCGCGCGGCGCGAAGCCCTTGGTTCGCCTGTCCGGAGCCTTCGCGGCGAGCGGGCTTCTGACCTTCGCGTCGCCGACCGGCGCCTCGACGCGCGTGAGCCGGGGCCAGACCACGTTTCCGGTGGTGGTCTTCTTCGGCGCGACGATCGTGCCCGAGAGCTTCCGGGCGACGCTCAACGGCGCCGACGTGGGCCGGCGTTTCCATCCCAAGCCGGCCGAGCACGGAGTGGTGACGCTCCCGCTCAGACCCGGGAAGAACGAGCTGGTACTCTCGATTCAGGGGCGGACGGCCGGGGGCGAGGTCGCCACCGGCCACGCCCGTTTCGAGCTCGAGATGGAGTGAGCCGTGGTCGACCGTCACGCTCCGCCCCCGGACCCGGGCGCATCGCCCGTCCCCGAGCCGACCTACGCCGAGCGCGCGCGGACGCTGGCCCACGTCGGGCGCGTCGGCACGCTCGCGACGCTCTCGCGGCGGCACCCCGGCCACCCGTTCGCATCGGTCATGCCGTACGCGCTCGATGACGCCGGGCGGCCGGCCGTCCTGATCAGCTCGATGGCCATGCACACCCAGAACCTCCAGGCCGACCCGCGCGCGAGCCTCCTCGTGACCCAGCCCGGCCTGGGCCCCCAGCGTGAAGAATCGGACGACCCGCTCGCCCGCGCGCGCCTCACGCTGATGGGCGACGCGCGCGTCGTGCCGCCGGCGGAGGTGAGCGCGGCGCGCGCCGCCTATCTCGCGCGCCACGCGCGGGCCGCGTACTGGGTGGACTTCGAGGATTTTGCGTTCTGGCGCCTCGAGGTCACGGACCTCTACTTCGTCGGCGGGTTCGCGGCGATGGATTGGGTGTCCGCGGCGGCCTACTTCGCGGCGGCGCCCGATCCGCTCGCCGACGTCGCAGACGGGATCGTGGAGCACATGAACCGCGACCACGCCGACGCGCTGGTCGCTTATGCGCGCCTCTACGCGGGCGAGGAGGCCGACGCGGCGACGATGGTCGCGGTCGACCGCCTCGGCTTCAAGCTGCGCGTGCGCCGGGGCGATCGCCTCTCGAGCGTGCGCATCGCCTTCCCGCGCGAGGTGCGGACTGCGGGTGAGAGCCGTGAGGTGCTGATCGAGATGCTCCGCCGCGCGCGAGGCGACGCGCCGTCGCGATGAGCCGCGTCGTCGCCCCACCCGTCGCCGCCCCGCCGGCCGCGCTCGCCAACGGGCCCGTCCAGGTGTCGGTCGCCACGGGCGCCGCAGGCCTCCTCGCGGTCGGCGCCCTCTGGCTCGCGGCGCGCTACGGCCCACGGCACGGCGCCCTCCTCCTCGTCGGCGCCGCGCTCGGCCTCACGCTCCATCACGCCGTCTTCGGCTTCACCGCGGCGTACCGCGCCCTCGTGACCGTGGGCGACGGTCGCGGCGTGCGGGCGCAGCTCTTGATGCTCGCGGTGGCGACCGTGCTCTTCGCGCCCGTCCTCGCCGCCGGCGAGATCTTCGGCGCCTCCGTGGCCGGCGCGGTCGCCCCGGCGGGCGTGTCGGTGCTCGTGGGCGCGTTCGTCTTCGGAGTCGGGATGCAGATCGCCGGCGGGTGCGGGTCCGGGATGCTCTACCACCTCGGCGCGGGCGTCACGCCGATGCTGGCCACGCTCGTCGGTTTCGTCGCGGGCGCGGTGCTCGCGACCTTCCACATGCCGTTCTGGTGGGCGACGCCGTCGCTGGGCGACGTCTCCCTCGCCGAGAGCCTCGGCTGGACCGGCGCCGTCGTCCTCCAGCTCGCCGCGTGCGCACTGCTGGCCCTTGTCTCCTGGACCGTCGAGCGCCGTCGTGTCGACGCGCGCTCGTCCCTCCCGGTGCCGGTGACCGGGTGGCGGCGGGTCGCTCAGGGGCCGTGGCCGCTCGGCGTGGGCGCGGTTCTCCTCGCGCTCCTCAACCTCGTCACGCTCGTCGTGGCGGGCACGCCGTGGTCCATCACCTGGGCCTTCGCGCTCTGGGGCGCGAAGGCGCTCGTCGCGATGGGATACGACCTCTCGGGCGTCGCGTTCTGGTCGGGCGAGTTCCAGCGGACGGCGCTCGCGGCGCCCATCCTCGCCGACGTCACGTCGGTCATGGACCTCGGGCTGGTCCTGGGCGCGCTGCTCGGCGCGGGGCTCGCCGGCCGCTTCGCCCCGCGGCGTCGCGTCCCGGCGCGCCGCGTCGCCGCGGCGGTCCTGGGCGGGCTCCTCCTCGGGTACGGCTCACGGATCGCCTATGGCTGTAACATCGGCGCGCTCTTCGGCGGGATCGCGTCGACGAGCCTGCACGGTTGGCTCTGGGCAGGGGCGGCGCTCGCCGGTACGCCGCTCGGCGTCCGGCTGCGAGGTCTTTTCTGGGCCGAGCGCGCAGCGCCCGCCGGCGTGAACGCGGTTCCGTAGTACACTGCCACTCCCTGGAGCGAGAATCCCCAGACGAGGAGGTTCCCATGGTCCGCATCACGGTCCTGTACCCTGCCGGCGAGGGCAAGAAGTTCGACCACGACTACTTCGTCCGGAAGCACTTGGCGCTGGTCCGCGAGCGTCTCGGCAAGTTCGGCCTCGTGCGGACCGAGGCGGACAAGGGCGTCGCGGGCGGCGCGCCCGGCGCGCCGGCGCCCTACGTCGCCATCGCGCACGTCTACTTCAACAGGGTCGCCGACTTCCAGAAGGGGATGGGCGAGCACGGCAAGGAGATCATGGGCGACATCCCGAACTACACGAACATCCAGCCGCAGGTCCAGATCAGCGAGATCATCGGGTAGAGCCCGGCTGTGCCCGCCGTGTACGACGTCGTCGTGGTCGGGGGCGGCAACGCCGCCATGTGCGCCGCCCTCTCCGCGCGCGAGGCGGGCGCGCGCGTGCTCGTCGTGGAGAAGGCGCCGGAGGCGTGGCGCGGGGGCAACGGCTTCTTCACGGCGGGCGGCTTCCGGTTCGCGTTCAAGAGCTTCGAGGAGTTGTGTGACCTCGTCGGCGATCTGTCCGACGAGGAGAAGGCGTCCATGGAGGTCGATCCGTACACCGAGGAGACGTTCTACGACGACCTCATGCGCGTCACCGAGGACTGCGCCGACCCCGACCTGGCGATGCTGCTCGTGCGCCAGTCGCAGCCGACGGTCCGGTGGATGCGGGACCGCGGCGTCCGCTGGATCCCGATGTTCGGCCGTCAGGCCTACAAGGTCGACGGGCGATTCAGGTTCTGGGGCGGGCTGGTCCTCGAGGCGGTGGGCGGCGGGCCCGGACTCATCGACATGGAGTACCAGGCGGCGGCCAAGGCCGGGATCGACGTGCGCTTCGAGACGAAGGCGATACGGCTTCTCACGGACGACCGTGGGGCGGTGACCGGCATCGCGGTGCGGACGCCGGCGGGCGCGGAGACCATCCCGGCGCGGGCCGTCGTGCTTGCGGCGGGCGGCTTCGAGGCGAACCCCGAGATGCGCACGCGCTATCTGGGCCGCAACTGGGATCTCGCCCGCGTCCGCGGCACGCCGTACAACACGGGCGACGGCATCCGGATGGCGCTCGAGATCGGCGCGCTCCCGTGGGGCCACTGGAGCGGCTGCCACGCCGTCCAGTGGGATCTGAACGCGCCGTGGCACGGCGACCGGAAGGTCGGCGACAATTTTCAGAAGCATTCGTACCCACTGGGACTCATCGTGAACCTCCGCGGCGAGCGCTTCGTGGACGAGGGCGCCGACTTCCGCAACTACACCTACGTGAAGTACGGACGCGCGGTCATCGAGCAGCCGCGGCGCGCCGCGTTTCAGATCTTCGACGCGAAGGTTCTCCACCTGCTGCGGGAGGAGTACCGGATCCGCGAGGTGACGAAGGCCGAGGACCCGACGCTCGAGGGCCTGGCGCGGAAGCTCGAGATCGACGTCGAGGGGTTCCTGCGCACGGTCGCGGCCTTCAACGCCGCCGTCGAGCCCGGTGCGTTCAACCCGGCGATCAAGGACGGCAAGCGCACGCGCGGGATCGCGCCGCCCAAGTCGAACTGGGCGCTCCCCCTCGACGCGCCGCCCTACGTCGGCTACGCGGTCACGACCGGCATCACGTTCACGTTCGGCGGCCTCCGCATCACCGACGTCGCGCAGGTCGTGGACACCGAGCAGCGGCCGATTCCCGGACTCTTCGCGGCCGGCGAGCTCGTGGGCGGGCTCTTCTACCACAACTATCCGGGTGGCGCCGGCCTCATGGCAGGCGCCGTGTTCGGCCGGATCGCCGGGCGCTCGGCGGCGTCGAGCGCGGGCTCGGAGGGGGCGCCTCGCCCCCTCTGATCTGGTGGGGGGTGTCGGGGGAAGCGGCGCCGCTCCACCCGACGACTAATCCGTCGCGTACGACACGAAGAACGAGCCGAACTCGATCGGCTCGAAGCAGTCCGGCAACTCGCCGTGCTTCCAGGCTCCCGGGATCTTCACCAGTCGAAAGCCCTCCCGACCGCCGAAGCGCGCGCGCAGCTCCGCCTCGGTGAAAACGCGGCAGTGGTCGGCGTAGCCGTGGACCGGCGCATAGTCGGGGATCGGGCCCCGCGCGCGGAGCTCGTGCATGGGAACGACGAACGCAAAGCGCCCGCCCGGACGGAGCACCGTCTCGATCGCGCGCACCGTCGCGTCCACGTCCCGCACGTGCTCGAGGACGGCGAACGAGTACACGAGGTCGAACGACCCGGCCGGAAAGAGGAGGTGGACCTCCTCGGCGAGGCCCGGGCGGAAGTCGACGTTCTTGAATCGGTTGAGCTGCCGCGCGATCCTGACGTTCGTCGCCGACACCTCGACGCCCTCGACGCGCACGTCGGGGTGGCGGGCGCCCAGCGCCATCGCCACGCCCCCCTCGCCGCATCCGGCGTCGAGCGCGCGCCGCGGCCGCACGCTGGCGACCTCGCGCTCGAGCTCCTGGAATTCCGGATCACGCCCGCGCCGCCCGATCATCTTGCGCGTCTTCCGGCCAAGGAGGATCCGGATGCGCCGCTCGAGGAGCTTCAGCCCGACCCGCCAGCGGAGCCGCCGGTACTGCGCCTCCTGGGCCGCGATATAGGCTTCGCGGCTCTCGAGGTGCGTGAGCCACGACCGGATCCGCGCCGCCTGCTCGGCGTAGCGGGGGTCGGGATGGGCGGCGTGTGCGCGCTCGGCCAGCTCGAGGGCGCCGGAGACGTTCTCCCGATAGAGCTCGAAGCGGACCGCCTGGAGGACCGCGTCGACGTCGCGCGCGTTCACGACCGCCTATGCTATCACTCGGTCCTGTCCGACGAGCCCCGCGCGCGGAGCGCGGCCTCCGCGGCGTCCAGGAACCACTCGGGCAGGAGCACGCGATAGCGGGCCAGGAAGCGCTCGAACTGCGCGTCGAGAACGTAGCTGACGCCGTGGTCGCCGGCGTGGCGGCACGAGCGCCCGTACGCTTGCACGAGCGCCCTGGCGGTCTCGAGCGCGTACCAGCGTGGATCGCGCTCCCGCCGCGCCGCGGTCCACGGATCGCCGAGGTCGGGGAACGGCATCTTCGTCACGATCTGGAAGCGCAGGAAGTCGTCTGGCAGGTCTACGCCGTCACGCAGGGACGGCGAGACGAGGACGGTCGGGACCGGCGAGGCGCGGTGAGCGTCGAGGGCACGCGCCTTCGCCTCCGTCGACTCCACCCAGATGAGACGGCGCGCGTGGGCCGGCGCGCGCGCCGCCACGCCGCGGACCAGGCGGGCGCCGGCGGCGTACGAGGGCGCGTGGATGAGCCCCTTCTCGTCGCGATGGTCGTCGAGGATCGTGGCGATCTCCGCGACGAGGGCGGGCTCGAGCGCGGCGAGGCTCGAGCGCGAGAGCGCGCCCACCGGACGGTACACGATGGGGCGCTGCTCGACGGGGAAGGGGGAGGGGCTCGCGAAGGCGCGCACACCGCCCGCGTCGAGGCCGAAGCACTCCGCCAGAACGCTCGTGGGGCCGAGGTGCGCCGAGGAGAGCACGAGCAGCTCCGCGGACTCGGCGAACAGCTTCCGCGCCATCGCGGCGACGCTGAGGGGCACGAGCTCGAGCGTGGCGTCGGGATCGGGTGGGTATCGCACGATCCACTCTCCCGCATCGGCGTCGAGGAAGAACCGGACGCGCGCGAACGCCGATTCTAGATTATCGCGCTGCGCGATCAGCTCCTGCTCGGCCCGGGACGGGGGCATGCGCAGGAAGAGGTCGGCGGCGAGCTCGGGCGGACGGAGCGCCTCCAGCTCACGCCAGATCGCCGCGCGTCGCGCCTCGAGCCGGTCGAGGTGCTCGACGAGCAGCGCGCGGTAGTCGTCCGCGGAGGCCAGGTGCGGCAGCGGCCCGCCGAACCACGCGCGCATCTCGGCCGGCGGGAAGCCGGCGGTGTAGACGCCGGCGAGCTGCGCCTCGAGGTTGTGCGCCTCGTCGACGATCAAGAGACGGCGCCGCCGGAGTCGCTCGGCGTGCCAGTGGCGGAGCGTGGCGAAGTAGGCGGTGTTGGCGCAGAAGATCGGCGCCCCGAGGGCGGCCGTCTTGGCGCGGACGTACGGGCACTGGCAGAGTGGGCCGCGCGGCCGGCGGCAGGCGCCTCGCGAGGTCGGGACGTGCGCGCCGGGATAGCGGTCGCACGCGTAGTTGTCGCGGCCCTTCACGATCTGGAGCTCGGCGCCGAACTCGCGCTCGTACTGATCCTGGAGCAGCTTCTGCGAGGTCAGCAGGTAGGCGTCACCGCTCCACCGCGCGAGCGTCATCGCGATGTGGCTCTTGCCCACGCCCGGCGGCCCCTCGACGAGGACCACGCGCGCGGCCGCCGGGTCGTCCAGGGCCTCCGCGATCGCATCGGCGACGGCGGCGAGCAGACGCGCCTGCTCGGGACGCGGCGTCACGCCCGCCGGGAAGTGCGCGAGAAGGTCGAGCGCGTCCGTTCTCCCTTCGAGCTGGGTCTCGCGTCGCATCGTATCATGGGCGTATGGCGGAGAAGCAGACGCGGCCGGTGCTGCAGTTCTCGGCGGGCGGGCTGGTCGTCGACGAGCGTGGCCGGGTGCTGCTGATCCGCGCGCGTGATCTGCGTAACCAGCCCGTGTGGACGCTGCCGAAAGGGACGCTCGGCCCCGGCGAGTCGAGCGCGGACGCGGCCCTGCGCGAGGTGCGCGAGGAGACCGGGTACCGCTGCGAGGTCGTGCGCGAGCTGGACACCGCGACGTACTGGTTTCAGCGCGACGGGCAGCGGATCCGGAAGACGGTGCGCTGGTTCCGCATGCGACCGCTCGAGAAGGTCGGCGAGCACGACCACGAGGTGGACGAAGTCGCGTGGCTCGAGCGCGACGCGGCGCTCGGCCGGCTCCGTTACGACTCGGACCGCCACCTCGTCGAGGCTCTGGGCCGCTGAGCGTATCGGGCGCCAGCGCCGCTTCCCCCGGCCTCAACTAAGGCGCCGGGAAGAGACGCGCGCCGTTCTTCCACGCGATCTGCTCGGCGACCTCCGCCGGGAGCTCGGCGAGCCACTCCTGGACGTCCCGCGTGGCCCAGAGCTTCGGGAAGCGGTCGAGCAGCCGGCCGACGGTCCTGGCGTCCGCCGACATTCCCGCGTGGGCCCAGAGGAAGCGGACCTTCGGGTAGCGCGCCAGGAGCTTCTCGATCGTGTCGGCGTCCACGTGGGCGTGCAGGAACAGGTCGCGCTCCGCCGCCAGCTCGGCGATCCGCCGGACGACGGGCGCGTCCACGTCGGCGCCACCGAGGTGGAACTCGCCGATGCCGCGGTAGATACCGCGCTTGAGTCGCTCCTCCACGTATTCGGCAACGCCCGCGTCTGCGTGCCAGCCGCCCATGTCTTCGCGCGTGCGGTAGGGCCGGAGGAACGGCACGACCACCGTCGGCGCGCGCTCGTAGAGCTCGAGCGTGCCGTCGTCGGGCGTGCTCGACACGAGCGCGCGACGCACACCCGCCCGAGCGAGGAGGGCGAGCGCGCGCTCCGGCGGGTACGCGTCCCAGTCGGGGCGGCTGTAGTGGATGTGGGCGTCGAAGACCGGGTACTGGGCGGCGACCGGCCGTGGGCCGCCGACCAGGAGCAGCGCGGCGGCGAACGAGACGAGCGAGCGGCGGGCCGTCATCGTCGGCATCCTAGCAGAGTCGGCGGCCCTTTCTCCGACACGCTCCTCGCATGCGGCCGATCACGCGACGCGGGCCGGCCGGCACACGCGGCAGGGACGGTAGCCGACGCTCCGCGCGTCGCGGAGCGAGGCGAAGACGACGCGATTCCCCTCGGCGACACGCCGCTCGTGTGCGCAGCCGCGCCGGCAGACGATCCGGCTCGTCGCGCAGCCGACGAGGAGCGGCGTCGCGCGCTCGAGCCCGAGCAGGAGCGTCTTCATCGCGTGGCCGAAGGCGTAGTGCCCCCAGCTCCCGTCCCCGCGGACGACCCGGTGGCAGGGGACGATCACGGGCACCGGGTTCCTGCCGAGGGCGTTGCCGACGGCGCGCGCGGCGCGTGGGTGGCCGATGCGCTGCGCGAGCGTCGCGTACGCGACGACCTCGCCGAACGGGATGCGCGCGGCTTCCGCCAGCACCGTGGCCTGGAACTCGGGCACCCCGTCGAGGTCCAGGGGGACCCGAAAGAACGTCCGGCGGCCCGCGAGGTATTCGCGGAGCTCCTCGCGCGCCTGCTCGGCGTGGCCGCGGGCGCGGAGGGACGCCGCGCCGAGGCCCCGCCCCGGTCGGAGGCGCGTCACGCCGTGGTCGCTCGCCTCAATGCGGAATCGATCGGCGAGCGGTTCGAGCCGTGGCGAGCGATCCCCGAGCCCCCGAAACAGGCGGGCGAGCGCGTGGCGTGGCGGAGCCGCGGCCGTGAAGAACTCCCTGAGCGTCAGGTCGAGATCCATCGTCGATCCCCCAGCGCCCGCCGGAGAATCGTCTTGCCCCGGGCGAGCTGGCTCTTGACCGTGTTGACCGAGATTCCGCGGACCCGGGCGAGCTTCCGGTACGAGAGACCGTTGACGTAGTGGAGCGCCAACAGGAGCCGCGCCTCTCGCGGCACGGCGTCCAGGGCGCGGGCCAGGTCCAGGCGCTCGACGTCGCCCGAGTCACGGCCGCCGTGGGCGGGCGCCGGGTCGGGCGGGGGGCGGCGCCGGCGCAGCTCGTCGATACAGACGTTCGAGAGCACGCGGTAGAGCCACGTGGAGACCGCCCAGCGCGGCGAGTACGACGCGCGCGCCGCGAACGCCTTCATGAGGGCGCGCTGCACGGCGTCCTCGGCGTCCGCACGGTTCCTGAGGAGCCGGTAGGCGACGGCGTAGAGCCGGCCGGCGTACGCCTCGGCCACACGGCTGAACGCGCGCTCGTCCATGCTGTAAGGGTATACGCACGAGAGAATTCGAGGGGGTGGAAGACGATCTCGAGTCCGGATAGAGTCGGGGGGCGTTCACCCGGATCGGGAGGGGAGCCATGGCGCGGAGCCCTCGCAGGGACTTCCTGAGAACAGTTGGCGGACTCGGCGCGTTCGCCGTTTCGGCAGAGATGCTCTGGCGGGCGCCCCGGGCGTTCTCGCAGCAGGCAGATCCGATCCTCGCCGGGCGGCCGCTCGTCCGCTATCCCGAGAAGACCGACCTCATCCTCATGACGTCGAGACCCCCGCAACTCGAGACCCCGATGACGTATTTCGACCGGGCGATCACGCCGAACGAGGCGTTCTTCGTCCGCTACCACACCTTCCCCGTGCCGACCGGCGTGGACCTCGGGACCTGGCGATTGCGGGTGACGGGGCTCGTGGAGCGGCCCCTCGAGCTCTCGCTCGAGGACCTCAAGACCAGGTTCCCGAAGGCGGCGGTGACCGCGGTCACCCAGTGCGCCGGCAACAGCCGGGGACGGTTCTCGCCCCGCGTCCTCGGCGGGGAGTGGGGCGACGGCGCCATGGGGAATGCCGAATGGGTGGGCGCGCGCCTCAGGGATCTCCTCGCCGCGGCCGGCGTCCGCCAGGGGGCCGTGCAGGCGACGTTCGAGGGCCTGGACAAGCCTGCCTTCCCGAGCGTCCCCCAGTTCGTGAAGAGCCTCGACGTCCGGCGCGTCATGGAGGATCCCGACGTCATCGTGGCTTACCAGATGAACGGGCGCGAGCTCCCGATGCTGAACGGCTTCCCGGCCCGCCTGGTCGTGCCCGGGTGGTATGCGACCTACTGGGTGAAGAACCTCTCGGAGATCGCGGTCGTCGACCACGTGTTCGAGAAGTTCTGGATGAAACCGGCCTACCGGATTCCCGACACGCCGTGCGGCTGCGTCGAGCCCGGCACGGCGCCGAAGAGCACCGTGCCGATCCACCGCATGACGGTCCGCTCCTTCATCGTCGCGCCCCCGAGCGGCGCGCGCGTCGCCGCCGGGCGACCCGTGACGCTCAAGGGTATCGCGTTCGACGGAGGCTATGGCGTCCGCGAGGTCCAGGTCTCCGACGATGCCGGCGCCACGTGGCGGCGCGCACAGCTCGGGCCGGACCTCGGCCGGTACTCGTTCCGTGAGTGGAGCGCGGTCTGGACGCCGCCCGGGGCGGGCGACTACACGCTCATGGTCCGGGCGCTCAACGCGATCGGCGAGTCGCAGGGGTCCGAGCCCCTCTGGAACCCCGCCGGCTACCTGCGCAACGTCGTCGAGCACTGCGGCGTTCACGCGGGCTAGGAGGCGCGCCATGCGACGCACGCTCGTTCTCGCGGCGCTCGTGACGGCGCTCCCGCTCACGGCCGCGGCGCAGACCAAGGCGATCACGCTCCCGCCGGACCACGCGTACGGGGATCTCACGCCCGGCCCGGGGGTCGAGGTGGCGCAGCGCGCGTGCCGCTCGTGCCACTCGACGGACTACATCGTGATGCAGCCACGGGGCGACGCGAAGCAGTGGGAAGCGGTCGTCACGAAGATGATCAAGGTCTTCGGCGCCTCGATCAGCGACGAGGACGCGAAGGCGATCGTCAGGTACCTGTCGACGGCGTACGGGAAGTAGGCTCCGTCCGGGCTCTAACCGAGCTTCGCGAGCGCCGCGCGGCAGCGCTCCAGGAGGGGCCGCATCCCGAGCTCTTCCGCGATCTCCTGTGCCTCGTCGACGCCGCGCGCGGCGCCGGCACGATCACCACGCCGCTCGGCGATGAGTCCGGCGACGTAGCGCGTCCACGCCTCCCAGCCGCGCTCGCGGTGACGCTCGGCGAACTCGAGTCCGCGCGCCACGTCGCGGGCGGCCTCGTCCAGTTCGCCCGCTGCGACGTGTCCGAGCGCCTTGGTGGAGTGCATCCACGCGCGGTCGGAGAAGGCCTGCGCCGTGTCTTGTCGCTCGATTGCCGCGCCCGCCAGCGCGGCCGCCTCCCGCCCGCGGCCGAGCGCCGCGTAGGCGTGCGCCAACGCGCAGGCGCCCAGCATGAACTGACCGGCGAATTTCTTCTCCCGGCAGGTGGCGACCACCGACTCGCCGATCCGAACCGCCTCCTCGAGACGGCCAGCCCGCGCGAGGACGAACGCGTGATTGACGTCGATGACGGCCGCGCTGTACTGGTGCCCGGCCGCGTCGACGGCCGCCCTCCCTCGCTCGATCATCGCCAGGGCTCCGGTCGTGTCCCCGAGCTCGGCGAGGGAGAAGGCCGCCAGGGCGCAGGCGCCGGAGAAGGGTAGGCCGGACAGCCCGAACCGTTCGTGCTCCCGGCCGGCGAGCAGGGACAGCAGCGCCTCGGCTTCACCGACGGCTTCGCGGTGCCGCCCCACCGTCTGGTAGGTGCGGCTGAGGTAGTAGTGCCCGGTGACCGCGAGCCCCAGATCGTCTCGCGCCGCGGCCCGCTCGAGGCAGCGCCGCCCGTACGTCAAGGCTTCGTCGGGGTTGCCCTTGGCCCAGTGATACTGGACGAGATAGGCGTAGATCGTGTCCAGGACCTCCGCCACGCCGTGCCGTGTGGCGAGGTCTTCCGCCTCCCGGAACCGTTCATACAGCGGATCGAGTCGTCCGGCCCGCCAGAGCGGCGCTCGCATGGCCAGGCGGAGGTCGATGCCGGCCCGCGCCGTCTCCGGCGTCTCTGCCGTCTGCCGCAGCGCCTCGAGGGCGATCTCGTAGAACTCGACGGCCTTGTCGTCCACGCAGAGCGCCGCCGCGCGCTCGGCGGCCACCCGCGCGTGCCGGACGACCTTGTCCCAGACCTCGCCGCGGGTGAAGTGGTAGACGAGCTCCTCGGTCCGCTCCTCGAGGCGACCGGCGTAGACCTCCTCGATCGCCGCACCGATCAGCGCGTGCAAGCGACGCCGCTCGGACTGGAGCAGCGAGGCGTAGGCGACGTCCTGGGTCAGCGCGTGCTTGAAGACGTACTCGAGCTCGCCGAAGCCGCCCTTCTGGTAGATCAACTCGATTCGCTTGAGCTCGCTCAAGCTCTGCTCGAGCTGCTCTTGGAGATCGGAGACGCGTTTGAGGAGCGCCAGCGCGAACTCGCGGCCGATGACGGACGCCCCGTCTCCTCGAGGGTGCGGCCGATCTCCTCGAGGAAGAACGGATTGCCTTCCGCCTTGCCCGCGATGGTGACGGCCAGCTCGCGCGGGAGCTCCGCGACGCCGAGCGTCGCGCGCACGATGTGCGCCGCGGCGTCCTCATCGACCGGTTGAAGCCCGATGCGCCAGTAGTAGGAGCGATCGCCGAACGGTTGCGCGTAGACCGGGCGATACGTGACGATCAGCAGCACCGCCATGCCGGGCAGATTCTCCGTCAGGGACTTCAGGAAGTCCTCCGAGGCGCCGTCGATCCAGTGCGCGTCCTCCACGACGAGCACGACCGGGCGCCGGCGGCTGCCCGTCGCGGTCAGCCGGTGGATCGCGGTGACGACGCGGGCACGCCGCTGCACCGGGTCCAGCGCGGCGACGGCCGGATCGCCCGGATCGACGGCGAGGAGGTACCGCAGCAGGGCCTCGACGCTCGCGGCCTCCTCGCCGAGGAACGCGACGCCGTGATGGACTCGGGCGACGATCCGCTCTTCGGAGTCGTGATCCTCGATGCCGAAGTTCCGCTTGAGCATCTGGACGATCGGGAGGAACGGGATCGACTGCCCGAACGAGATACAGTCGCCCTCGATCCACGTCACCGTGTCCCCGATTCGCCGCCGGAACTCGAAGAGGAGCCGCGACTTGCCGATGCCCGCGTCGCCGACGACGAAGACGGCCTGCCCGCGGCCGCTCCGGACCTGCGCCCAGGCGCGCGCCAGGGTCTCGAGCGCGTCGTCACGCCCGACGAACGGCGACAGGCCGCGTGCCGCGCGGGCGTCGAGACGCGTGACCCCCTCGAGCGCCTTGAGGAGCTCGTACGCGGCCACGGGTTGGCTCTTGCCCTTCACGGGGACTGCGCCGAGCGCCCGCGTGGCGAAGTACGGCGCGATCAGCTTCTGGCTGGCCTCGGCCACCACGATCGCGCCGGGCTCGGCGAGTTGCTGCATCCGGGCCGCCGTGTTCGTCGTGTCCCCGACCGCTGTGTAGTCCATCCTGAGGTTATCGCCGATGGCGCCCACGACGACGAGCCCCGTGTTGAGGCCCAGGCGGACGCGGAAGTCGATCGCGCGCGTCGCCTGGAGCTCGTCGCGGTAGCGCGAAAGCGTCTGCTGCATGGCGAGCGCGGCGTGAGCGGCGCGCTGGGCATGGTCCTCGTGCGCGATCGGTGCGCCGAAGAGCGCCATGAGTCCGTCCCCCAGGAACTGGTTGACCGTGCCCTCGTAGCGGTGGATCTCGGCCAGCATCAGCTCGAACGCGCGGTTGATGAGCGCGTGGACTTCCTCGGGGTCGAGGCGCTCGGAGATGGACGTGAAGCCGGAGACGTCGGCGAAGAGCACGCTGACCTGCTTGCGCTCCCCCGAGAGCGCCGCGCGGTCCTTCAGGATCCGCGCCGCGAGATGCGCGGGAGTGTACGCACGCGGCGACTCGAACCGCGGGGACGCCACGGCGGGCGCCGGGGGCGCGGCGGCGGCGAGCGGGGCGCCGCACGCGCCGCAGAATTTCTTTCCCGTCGGGACGCCGGCGCCGCACGCGGGACACACCACGTCGAGCGTCGCGCCGCACTCCTCGCAGAACCTCACGCCGGGGCGGTTCTCGGTTCGACACGCGGGGCACCGCATCCTGGATATTCTACGCGAGCGGACGGCGTGACTCCGGCTCCGTCCGGCGATGGCCCGTGTGGTCCGCTTGTGGCAGTATGGGGCTCCGAGCGGGGGAGGGTCGGTCATGAACTACCGTCCGGTGGCGGGGTGGGGCAGGCTGCCCGAGGGGTGGTCCTACGTCGAGGCCACGAGCGTGGCCGTCGACGCGGCAGACAACGTCTACGTCTTCAACCGCGGCGCGCACCCGGTCATCGTCTTCGACCGGGACGGGAACTTCCTCCGCTCGTGGGGCGAGGGGATCTTCCGCCGGCCGCACGGGATCACGATCGGCCCGAACGACACGCTCTGGCTGACGGACGATCTGCACCACACGATCCGCCAGTTCACCGCCGCGGGGAAGCTGCTGCTGACGATCGGTGATCCCGACACCCCGTCCACGCTCCAGGGCGGCAAGCCGTTCAACCGGCCGACCCACGTGGCGCTCTGCCCGAAGAGCGGCGACGTCTACGTCTCCGACGGCTACGGCAACTCGCGCGTGCACAAGTACGACCCCACGGGCCGGCACCTCCACTCGTGGGGCGCGCCGGGCACCGACCCCGGCTGCTTCAACGTCCCGCACAACCTCGCCACCGACGCGGACGGCCTGGTGTATGTCGCCGATCGTGAGAATCACCGCGTGCAGGTCTTCGACGGGAAGGGGCAGTACCTCGCGCAGCTCAGCAACCTGCATCGCCCGTGCGGGCTCTTCGCGGAGCGACGCGACGGCGGGCTGCTCTACGTCGGCGAGCTGCCGACGCACCTCGCCGTGAACGCCCAGGTGCCGAACCTCGGCGCGCGCGTGAGCATCCTCACCCTCAAGGGCGATCTGGTGGGGCGGATCGGTGGCCCCTTCGTGGGCGAGAAGCCGGGTGAGTTCGTGGCGCCGCACGGCTGCGCCGTCGACTCGCGCGGCGCGCTCTACGTGGCCGAGGTGTCCTGGACCGCGCAGGGGAGGAACGAGACGCCGCCGCGCGAGATCCGCTCGCTGCAGAAGTTCATCCGCGTGTGAGCACGATGGCCGACCGGCTGCTCGACGCCATGGCGTGCGCCGCGGCGCGCGGCTATGGAGGCGAGGCCGTGTCGGAGCTGGAGCACGCCCTCCAGTGCGCCGAGCTCGCGCGGGACGCGGGCGCCGACGACGAGCTCCAGCTCGCGTGCCTCCTGCACGACGTCGGCCGCTATGCCGTGGATCAATCGCTCGTCTCCGACGCCACCGAGCCGACGCGCGCGGGACCGGGCGCCCGTGGGCACCACGAGGTCGGTGCCGAGCTGATCGCGCCGTGGGTGCCCGAGCGGGTCGCGTGGTGCGTGCGCATGCACGCCGACGCCAAACGCTACCTGTGCGCGACCGAGCCCGACTACTTCGGCCGGCTGTCCGCGGTCTCGCGGCACACGCTGCGGCTCCAGGGCGGGGTCATGGCGGCCGCGGAGATCGCGCGGCTCGCCGGGCATCCGTGGCTCGCCGCCGCGCTCGCCCTCAGGCGCTGGGACGACGACGCGAAGGTGGTCGGCAAAGCCGCCCGTCCCCTCAGCGCGTGGGCGCCGCTGATCCGGGGCTGGTTCGACGGATGATCCTCCTGGGCGATGCGGCGGTCGTGGCCGAGCTCGAGCGGACGCCGGGCTGGACGCGGGTGGGCAAGACGATCGATCGCACGTACCGGTTCCAGAGCTTCAAAGACGCGATGTTCTTCGTCAACGCCGTCGCGGCGTTCGCGGAGAGCGCCGGACATCACCCGGACATCGCGATCCACGGGAACGCGGTCACGCTCTCCCTCTGGACGCACTCGGCGGGCGGTCTCACCGCCAAGGACTTTGCGCTCGCGCGCAAGATCGACGCGGTCCTGGCGTAGCGCCTACTGCCAGCCGATGACTTCGTAGCCCCGCTCCCTCAGGCAGCGGTTTACGTAGGCCTTGTAGACTGGGCTCGGCGCCGTCTGCTTGACGGCGCCGTGGACGACGCCCGCCGTCGCACCGGTCGCGGCCCCGACCGCCGCCCCGGTTCCGGCACCGCGGCCGCTGACCGCGCCACCGACGGCGCCGATCGCCGCGCCCGCCGCTCCGCCGACGGCCGCACCCTTGGCGACGTCCTTGCCGGCGGTGCTCTGCACGTAGGCGTCCGCAAGCTTGCGGCATTCCGTGATCTCGCGGTCGGCCTGCTCCCGGCCGGCCTGCTTCAGCTTCTCGTTGGGGTAGAGCACTGGCGACTGGCTCGAGGCGCACCCGCCAAGCGCCAGCAGACCGGCGAGAACGAGCGTCAGGGACCGTCGGGTTCGCATTTCGCCTCCCTCCAGGCCGGAGCGTCTCTGCGGCTCGGCCGTACGGCGCTCACCGGTCTCCGCGTCGTCCGCGAGCGACTCGCCGGGCTCGAGGCGCAGCGTTTCACCGCACGCCCGCCGACCTCTATTATCACTGCTTCGGCTGCGGACCGGGCCGCCCGGTCGGACTTCGCGTCCGGTCCTTCAGGGACGACCGCGGCGTCTCGCCCAGCATCGTCAGCCGCCAGTACGGGGGCCCGCCGGGCACGGCCCATGGAGGGATCGTCGCGACGTCCCTCGGCCGCGCCCGGCTCGTCGCCGATCACGGTCGCTAGGCGGACGGCGAGGGAGGGATCGAAGAGTTCTCGAGCAGTCGGGTGCTCGCGACCGGCCGCGGCGGCTTCGTGTTCATCACGAGCGGAAGCCGCACGTAGACGGCGGGCGCGAGCGCTCCCCGATCACGCGCGCGAGGGGGCGCGGCACGGATCAGACGCGAGTCAGGAACGCGAGGACCGGGAGCCGTTTCGGCGCGGGCTGCAGGCGGCACCGCAGCTCACTCCGCTCCAGGATCTCGACGTACGCGCCCATGACCATCCGATAGTAGTGCGGGTGACGGCCCGCAGGACCCCCGTTGTACTCGGTGAGTGCGTCCTTGATGTTCGGCTTGCGGCCCATGATGTCGCGGAGGTAGGCCAACGCGAAGCGCGCGCTGACCCGCGGGTCGGCGAGGTCGCCCAGATCGCGCTGGCCCTTGAGCACCGGGCGCCGGAAGGGACCGACGGTCGATTCGAAGAGCACCGCCGTGGACGGCAGCATCTGGAACAGGCCGACCTCTCCGGCCCGGCCGACCGCATCGTGACGGAACTCGGACTCGACCTCCGCCTGCGCGAGCACCAGGCAGTGGTCGATGTTCGCGCGCTGGGCTTCAGCGATGAGCACTTCGGGAAACTTTTGAAACGCCTTGATCGGCGCCTGCGGGTTCTTCTCGGCGATGTACTCGAGCACCGCGCGGCTGAGCCGCTCGGCGTCGGCTTCTCCTGCGACGGCGATGACTTGGCGCGTGAGGATGAGCCCACCCACCGCGACGGTGAGCGCGAACGCCAAAACGAGAACCGCCTTGCCGTACCTACTCATACGGTTCCTCCTTACTATTTCGACTACGGAGTCCGCTGTTCGATGAACGCGGGAAGGAAAAAAGAAGAATGAAGTTGAGAGAGTATGCCAAGACGCGTCGTGTTATGCAACAGGATGTTGAGATGAGGACGACGACCACAACGGGCGGTGTCAACGGGCTGACACCCGAGACCTGCGCGACTGATCTGGCGCGGAGTTAGCTGCTACCGGAAATCGCGCGACGACGCGGGAGGGATCGTCGTGTGAAACGCGCTCGCGTCGTTGTCCGTCTTGCCACCGACCGTCGCACCGCACTCGGCGCAGACGTAGTCGTACTTGTTGCCGCTCGGGAGGACGAGGAGCAGCTTCTTGCGCACCGGCGTCGCGCGCCGGCAGCGCGGACAGAAGAGGCTCGTCGCCTCGAACTCCTCGAAGTTGTCGGCTCGCGCCATCGGAGACGAATTCTAGCAGACCCTGACCGCGCGCGCCGCACCGCGCGCGCCGCACGCGGGGTCGGTGCGGCGGGCGGTCCGTGACCGGACCCTCCTTCATGGTAGGATCGGCCATGCGTCTCGCCCTCGTGTCGCTCGTGCTCCTCCTGGCGACCGGGGTCGCGGCGAACCCCGACGACGACGCCTCCGCACCCGGCCAGCCCGCGGCCGTCACCGCCGAGTCACACTTCAACCAGGGCCAGGCCCTCGCGCGCCAGAGCGACTGGGCGGGAGCCGAGCAGGCCTACCGCGAGGCGACCCGGGTCCGGCCCGCGTTCCCAGAGGCGTGGAACGGGCTCGGCCACGCGCTGCGGAAGCGGGGGAAGTTCGAGGAATCCGTGAAGGCCTACCAGGAAGCGCTGCGACTCCGCCCGCAGTACCCGCAGGCGCTCGAGTACCTCGGCGAGGCGTACGTGCAGATGGGCCGGCTCGCGGAGGCGCGAGAGGTGCTCGCGCGCCTCAGGCCGCTCGATCCGAAAGAGGCGGACGAGCTCGCGCAGGCGATCGCGCAGGCCGCGCAGCGCTGACCGCTCTGCGATGTTCCGCTCCCGGCTCGCGATCAAGATCGGGCTGCTCATCGTGATCGTGCTCATCCTTGGCTTCGGCGCCTCGACGATCGTCACGATCCGGCGCGAGTCGGATGCCTTGATCGACCAGAACAAGATGGCGGCCCGCCGGCTCACGACGGCCGTGGTCGCGTCCATCGAGGGCGCCATGCTCCAGGAGCGTCCGGACGTCACGCGCACGATGATCCAGGAGCTCAAGTCCTCGTCGCTCGTCGAAGGGTTCACCATCTACCGTCGCAACGGCGTCGAGGCGTTCACCGACCTCGCCACCGCGGGGGATGTCGCACGGAGGGCCGGCCTCGCGCCCGAGGTCCTCGCAAACATCTCGAAGATGCAACGAGCGCCGGGTGCGCCGATGAGCGGGCCGCTCTTCGCGCAGGCGCTCGAGACGCTCCGGACGCAGGAGTCGATCGAAGCGCCCAACGGTGTCCCGTTCTTCACGCTCCACTTTCCGATCCCGAACAAGGAGGCGTGCCAGGGCTGCCACGGGAGCGACCACCGGGTGCGCGCGGTCGTCCGCGTGGAGACGTCCATGGAGCCGGTCTTCGCGGAAGTCCGGCGGCTCCGCAACCGTCAGATCCTGATCGGTGTGCTCACGATCCTCTCGGCGGGAGTCGTGCTGACGGTCACGATGCGGTCGGTCGTCGTTCGTCCGATCGAGGCGCTCGCCGTCGCCGCGCGTCGGGTGGGCGAGGGCGACTTCGCGGCCCGCGCATCCGTCGGCGCCCGCGACGAGATCGGTGAGCTGGGCGCCGCCTTCAACGAGATGACCACGCGGCTGGCGCAGGCGCACGCGGAGCTCGGCGCCAAGAACACGGAGCTCGAGTCGGCGCTCCACAACCTCCAGGAGTCGCGCGCGCGCCTCGAGCTGCTCGAGCAGCTGAAGGGCGAGCTCTCGAAGTTCGTGCCCGACGCCGTCAAGAAGCTCCTGGAGCAGAATCCCAACGCGACCGAGCTGGAGAAGAAGAGCGTCGAGGTGTCCGTGCTCTTCCTCGACATCGCGGGCTACACGAAGCTCTCCGAACAGCTCGATCCCAAGCGCCTCAACCAGCTCGTCCAGACCTATTTCTCGAGCTACCTGGAGATCGTCCAGGGTCACCACGGCGACGTGAACGAGACCGCCGGCGACGGTCTCATGGTCATCTTCCAGTCCGACCGCGGTGGGACCGACCACGCGCTGAACGCGACGCGCGCGGCGTTCGCGATCCACCAGGGGACGGCGCGCCTCAACGAGGAGTACGGTGGCGTCTTCCCGCCCATCCAGCTCCACATGGGCATCAACACCGGCGAGGCGCTCGTGGGCGCCACCAAGCTCGGCGTGGGCGCGTCGCAGCGGTGGACCTTCACGGCGACGGGCTCCACGACGAACGTCGCCGCGCGCTTCGCCGGGTCGGCGCAGGGTGGGGAGATCGTCATGGGCCCGACGACGGCCGAGCGCATCCGTCATCACTTCGTCCTCGAGAGCATCGGGGAGAAGACCTTCAAGAACGTCTCGCAGGCGATCCACGTCTACCGCGTCATCCCACCCGGCATCTACGAAAAGATCGTCTAGCCCCACCGAGCGCGTGCGAGTCGGGATCTGCTCCTGGGCGGATCCTGCGCTCATCGAGAGCGGCGGCTTCTATCCGAGGCGGTCCATGTCGGCGGAGGCGCGCCTGCGCTATTACGCGAGCGTCTTCGACACCGTCGAGGTGAACAGCTCTTACTACGCGATTCCCGACGTCCGCAACACCGTCCGCTGGGTCGAGCGCACGCCCCCCGGGTTCGTCTTCCACGTCAAGGCCTACGCGCTGCTGACGGGGCACCACCCGAAGCCCGAGAGCCTCCCGGCGGAGCTCGTGGCCCTCCTGCCCCGGCAGCCCCGGCGGACGCGGCGCGGCGAGATCGAGGCCACGAGCTTTCCGCCCGAGGCGGTGGACGCCGCGGTGCGGCTCTTCCGCGCGGCCGTGGCACCGCTGGCCGAGGCGGGGAAGCTCGGCTACGTCCTCTTCCAGTTCGCGCCGTGGGTTCGCTTCGGCGCCGCGTGGCTCGACTACCTCGCCTCCCTCGTTGAGCGCCTGCCGGGCTTCACGATCGCGGTCGAGTTCCGCCATCGCTCGTGGTTCCCCGAGCACGCGGCCGAGACGCTCGCGGCGCTCGCTGGAGCGCGGCTCGCCCACGTGATCGTCGACGCGCCGGTCGCCGCCGGCGCGGTGCCGCGCGTGACGGCCGCGACCGCGCCGAGCGCCGTGTTCCGTCTGCACGGGCGGAACGCCGAGGGATGGCTCCGCCAGCTCCGAGGGGAGGAGCCGACCGTGCGTGAGAAGTACGACTACCTCTACAGCGAGGCGGAGCTCCGGGAGCTCGTCCCCGAGATCGGGCGGATCGGAGAGGAGGCCGAGCAGGTCTTCATCTCCTTCAACAACAACAACCGCGACTACCCGGTCCGGAACGCGCTCATGCTGAGGCGGCTCCTCGGACGGCCGCTCAGCACGGCGGCCGATTCCTCGCCTCCTGACCTGTTCGCCTGAGAGAGTAACGCGCCGGCGGCCGGCGGGCCTCCGATGTCCTGAGTCGGGCGGACGCGGTTTGGTAGAATCGTAGCCTCATGCCAGAACTCCGGCTTCGGGGCGGCGAAGTCGACGGGCTCGATCTCCACTACCTCGTCGAGGGGCGTGGGCCCGCCGTCGTCCTGGTGCACGGCCTGGGCGGGTTCGCCGAGTCCTGGCGCCACACCCTGCGCGGGCTCGCGGCGCGGACGACCGTGTACGCGCTCGACCTCCCTGGCTTCGGCGCCTCTGCGAAGCCCCGCACGCGCTACCGGCTGCCCTACTTCGCCGGCGCGCTCCACGGGTTCATGGAAGCGCTCGGAATCCAGGGGGCCTCGCTCGTGGGCCACTCGCTCGGCGCGGCCGTCGCCGTCACGTACGCGGTCACCCATCCGGCGCGGGTCGAGCGGCTCGCCCTCGTCGGCGGCGTCGTCCCCGGCTTCGGCTATCGCCCCTCATGGGTCTACCGGCTCGTCGCCCTGCCGCTCATCGGTGAGGCGCTCGCGCGCTGCGGCTCGGCGGCGCTCTACAAAGCCGCGCTCGCGCGCTGCTTCCACCGGCCGGTCCGCGAGGAGGTCGACTTCTTCGTCGACTTCGGATTCGCGGCGCGGACCGCCGCCGAGGCGCGCGCGGCGTACCTCGCCACGCTCCGCCACGTGCGGACGGACTTCGAAGTCCACGCGGAGGACTACCGCCGCGCGATCGCGACCCTCGACCTCCCCGTCCTGCTGATCCACGGCCGCCAGGACCGCGTCGTGCCGTCGGCGCACTGCGCGCTGGTCGCCGAAGGCTTCGCGCACGCGACGGTCCGCTGGGTGGACGAGTGCGGGCACTTCCCCCAGATCGAGCAGGCCGAGACCGTGAACCGCTGGCTCGTGGACTTCCTGGTCGGGCGGCCCGCGCCCCGCTGAGCGGAGATCGTCATGGACGGCATCACGCCGCAAGACCTGAAAGCGCGACTGGACCGGAACGACCGGCCCCTGCTGCTCGACGTGCGCCAGGACTGGGAGACGCGGCTCTGCCGCCTCGACAACTCGGTGCACATCCCGATCGAGGAGATCGAGGTCAGGGCGGGCGAGCTCAATTCCGACGACGAGATCGTCGTCTACTGCCATCAGGGCGTGCGGAGCGCGGCGGTCGCCGACTACCTGCGCCAGCTCGGCTTCAAGAACGTGAAGAACCTCGTCGGGGGCCTCGATCACTGGGCGCGGACGGTCGACCCGACCATGCGCCGGTATTAAGTGTCGGGCTCCTCCCTCGGGCGGCCCCTGGCTCGCCATTCGGCGCGACACCGCTGGGTCCGCTCCGTGCGAGATCCAAGCCCGGCAGGCGACTAGTGGCGGACGCGGGGCTCCACGTCGAGCGGGCCGGTGTCGCCGTCTGGTGCACGCTGGACCGTCCGCCGCTCAACCTCCTCGACCCCGGGGTGATCCACGCCGTGCGCGCGGCCTTCGACGCGTTCGCCGCCGATCGCGCCACGCGCGTGGTGGTCCTGACCGGCAGCGGGCGCGCGTTCACGGCGGGCATGGACGTGCGGGTCTTGCGCGATCTCGACGCGGCGCGGGCGATGGAGCTGATCACCGCGTTGCACGACGCGATCGACGCCGTGCACCGGGCGCCGTGCCCGGTGATCGCCGCGGTGAACGGCGCGTGCCTCGGCGCCGGCTTCGAGCTGGCGCTCGCGTGCGACCTGCGCGTGGCCGTCGCGGGGGCGCCCCTCGGCCTGCCGGAAGTCCGCGTGGGCGTGCCGTCCGTGATCCAGGCGGCGCTCCTGCCGCCCCTGGTCGGTCCCGGCCGCGCCGCGGAACTGCTCCTCACCGGCGAGCCGATCACGGCGGAGCGGGCGCACGAGTGGGGGCTCGTCAACGACGTCGTGCCGGCCGAGCGCCTGCGCGCGACCGTGCAGGCGCGCGTGGACGCGATCCTCGCGTGCGGCCCCCAGGCGGTCCGCCTGCAGAAGGAGCTGATCGTCCGCTGGCGCGCGACCGACCTGCGGACGGCGGTGCGCTCGGGGGTCGACGCGTTTGTCGCGGCCTACGCGACCGACGAGCCCTTCGAGGGGATGAGCGCGTTCCTCGAGAAGCGGCCGCCGAAGTTCAGGAGCCGACGCTGAAGATCACGACGGTCACGCTCGACTTCTGGGGCACGCTGCTCCACGACCCGCCATCGAGCGACAACCGCTACAAGAAGCGCCGCATGGCCGACTTCGGGACGGTCCTCGCCGCGGCGGGCCTGCGCGTCGCGGCCAGGGCGCTCGAGCGCGGCTACGAGGAGTCGGGCGCGTTCCTCTCGAAAGTCTGGAGTCGGAACCGCGACGTGCCGGTGACGGAGCACGTCCGGGCGATCCTCGCCGCGGCCGATGCCGGACTTCCCCGGCGGGTGACCGGCGAGACGATGGCGATGCTCGTCGAGGCCTACGCGCGCCCCGCGCTCCTGGTGCCGCCGGCGGTGGACGAGTCCGCGCGCGCGGCCCTCGAGGCGCTCGCGGCGCGCGGGTACACGCTCGCCGTCGTGTCGAACATCATGCGGACGCCCGGCGTCACGCTGCGCAAGCTCCTCGAGCGGTTCGGGCTCCTCGGCTACTTCCGGCATACGACCTTCTCGGACGAAGTGGGCGTGCGCAAGCCGGACCCCGAGATCTTCGCCCTCACGCTGCGCGCCGTCGGCGCCGTCCCCGAGAGCGCGGTGCACGTCGGCGACGACGAGGTGCTCGACATCCAGGGCGCGCGCGCCGCCGGCATGCGGGTCATCCACGTCACGAGCGAAGCGCCGCGGGCGGTCGGCCTGTGGCGTCCCGACGACGCGATCCCGCGGCTCGGCGGCTTGCCCGACGCGATCGCACGGCTCGAGTCATGAGCGTGGCAGTCGGGCGGTGGGGAAGTCGGCGCGCGGGCGACGCGTCAGGCGTGCTTGAGGCCGGAGCCCGCCGGCGGCTTCTGGAACCGCGCCTCCGGCGGGGCGACGACGCCGATCTCCTCGAAGTAGCGCCGGATCGGGTCCGTGATCCGGTCGGCGTACGCCTCGAGGACGCGATACGAGATGCCACGGTGGTAGGTCGCGTTCGGGAGCTCTCCCGTCCGCCGGCCGAGAACCTTCGTGGCGCCGGTCACCCGGTTGTGGAGGACGAGCCCGAATGTCCCGAGGCCGGAAGCCCAGTGCTCCGCCCTGTGTAGACTGAGCTCCGTGCAGGCTCCGCTGATCTCCCAGTCGGGCGCGAACTCGACCAGGGCGAGTTGGAAGAGCCGGTGGACTTGCTCCGGGAGCAGCATGGGTGTCTCGTGTCGAAACTTGCCTCACTCTCGAACGAAGCAAGTTGAGTGCCACGCAGAACTCCACGTGGCATCGGCGCTAGGAAATTCGTGGGTTGAGCGGCGGCCCTCGTCAGACGCTCGTCGGTGACCTGACGGATGGCCGTCCATTGGGTGTCACGCGGGCACGTCGGCGCCGTCGCGCGGCGCCCGTAGGAACTCATAATTCAGGGTTACCCTTCTAGTCTCGTCGACTCATAAGTCAGGGCTACCGAAGCCATCGCCGACACGTCTCCGGGAGACGATTCCGGGGCGGGGGCCGCGATCTCGGTATCCCCCTGCGGCCGGCGCGGGTCCGGGGCGGCGAGAGTCCACAGGCGGTCGAGCGCAGCGTCGAGCTCGCGGCGCAACTGGAGGCGCCGCGCGGCGGCCGGGTCTGCCGCGCCGGCGCGAGCAGCCGGCCGAGCGTGGCAGGACTGACGTGACGGACGAGCTTGTCGATCTCGGGCGCCAGGGTCAGCTCGCCGTCGCGGGTGAGGCGGTCGAGGAGGTCGGGGACGAAGGGATGGAGCCGATGCGGCCCGATGTGCCCGGTGGCCTGCCACAAGACCTCCACCGCCGTGGCCACGGCCGGCCCGTAGAGGCGCGGCCGACCCGCGCGGGATCGCGCCGTCGGCGCGCGCGGCGTCCGCCGGAGCAAGCGGATCGCCGCCTTGCGGTGGAGGCCGGTGACCGTGACGACCTCGTCCAGGAGCGCGCCCTTCTCGCCTCGCGTGGCGGTCAGGTAACGCTCCCGCTGCACTGGCGCGTACTCCCTCAGGCTCGCTCGCGTCACGGTCTCCTCCTTGGGCCCGGAGTCGGTAACCGTGACTTCCGATGTACGACCTCCCGCTCGGTAACCTAAATTTTGATGTGATGCGGCGTCTTGCGCGCTGCGACATGGAGCGCGTAAGATAGGCGCGCGATGAACATCGCCGACCTCAGGGCGAAGATCCGTGACATCAGGGACTTCCCAACCGAGGGGATCCTCTTCAAGGACATCACCACCCTTCTCAAGGACGGTCCGGCGTTCCACTACGTGATCGACGTGCTCGCGGGCCGCTATCAGAAGGAGCGCGTGGACGTCGTGGTCGCCGTCGAGTCGCGCGGGTTCATCTTCGGCGGGGCGCTCGCCCACGAGCTGAGCGCGGGTTTCGTCCCCGTGCGGAAGCTCGGTAAGCTCCCGGGCAAGACCATCGAGGTCGAGTACGAGCTCGAGTACGGGCGCGACGCGCTCGCCATCCACGAGGACGCGGTCAAGCCGGGCCAGCGCGTACTCGCCGTCGATGACCTGCTCGCCACGGGCGGCACGATGGCCGCGACGCTCCGGCTGATCGAGCAGCTCGGGGGCCACATCGTCGGCGTGGCGTTCCTGATCGAGCTCGCCTTCCTCCACGGCCGCGAGAAGCTCAAGAGCTTCCCGCTCCATTCCCTCATCGTCTACGACTGAGGAGGCATCACAGGTGGGAATCTCGACACGGATCGCTCTCGTGCGCGGTGGCGCCACGCTCCTGGCCGGCACCCTCCTGACGCTCGGCGCGTGGGCGCCCGGCGCCTCCGCCGAGGAGGCGAAGACGCCGGTCAGCGCGTCGATGATCCTGAGCATCTTCGCGCAGCCCATCGAGCCGCGCGTGTCGGCGTTCGATCAGGCGCTCAGAGAAGACGGTCCGCCACCTCGCGCCGCCGAGTGCACACCGCAGGCCGATGGCAGCGTCCGTTGCGGCACCGGCGCCGGCTCCGTGGCGGTCACCGTGCGGAATCCGTGCCCGCCGGGGACGGCCCACTACGAGCCGCCGTCCCTGCCGGGTCGTCGCGCGCGCAACTAGCCTCCGCCGGCCCCGGGAGACGCTCATGACCATCAAAAACGTCGGCGTCATCGGCTGTGGTCTCATGGGCTCGGGCATCGCCCAGGTCGCGGCCCAGGCGGGGTTCCCCGTGCTCTTCGTCGAGGCGAGTGCCGAGCTGGTCAAGCGGGGCCTCAGCCGGCTCCGCGAGGTCTTCGAGGGGCTCGCGGCGAAGGGCAAGCTCGACGCCGCCACGAAGGACGCCGCGCTCGCGCGCATCGGCGGCACGCCGCGACTCGAGGACCTCAAGGGGTGCGACCTCGTCGTCGAGGCCATGACGGAGAACCAGCAGCTCAAGAACGAGACGTTTGCGAAGCTCGACCGGATCTGCCCGCCCCACGCGATCCTGGCGACCAACACCTCGTCGTGCAACGTCACGGCCCTGGCCGCGGCGACCACGCGCCCCCGCCAGGTCCTCGGGCTCCACTTCTTCAACCCCGTGCCGCTGATGAAGCTCGTGGAGGTGGCGCGGACGATCCTGACCGACGAGGCGGTGGTCGCGACGGCGACCGAGTGGGTCCGCGCGGTCGGCAAGACCCCGGTCCAGACGAAGGACTCGACGGCGTTCATCGTGAACCGGTTGCTCGTGCCGTACCTGCTCGACGCGGTCCGGCTTTACGAGAGCGGCCTCGCCTCGCTCGAGGACATCGACACGGCGATGAAGCTCGGCTGTGGCTACCCCATGGGGCCGTTCACGCTCCTGGACCTCGTCGGGCTCGACACCGCGATGTACGTCGCCGAGGTGATGTTCGAGGAGTTCCGCGAGCCTCGCTACGCGCCGCCGCCGCTTCTCAAGCGCATGGTGATCGCGGGCCACCTCGGACGGAAGACGGGCCGCGGCTTCTACGCCTACACGGGCTAGGTAACTCGGAGGGGGGCTTCCCCCCCTTCCGATGCCTCCCCCCGGATCGGTTGCGCCGGCGGAGCCGGCGCTCGAACAGCGGTGATTCCGACGCACGGGTTAGACGCGGCGGGCGCGCGCGAGGACGAGGGCGCCGACGGCACCGGCGAGGAGCAACGGGCCGCCGATCCAGTAGCGCTGGCGCTCGCGGGCCCTGGTCCGCAGGGTGCGTAGCACCATCCGGTCGCCAGCCGTGAGCTCGCTCCGGCCCGCCACGAACTGCCTGAGCCGCTCCATCGTCTCCTCGGGCATCGCTCGGGCGCCCCACAGGACCTCCTGCTGCAGCGCGCGTAGCCGCGCGAGATCGGCGGTGGCCTGCGCGATGGCCGCGTGGCTCTCGCGGTACGTCTCGCGCTCCCGCGGCGTGAGGAACGCGAGCTCGACGACGGGCAGGGGCGCCTCGATCCAGTCGAGCCAGACATGGTCCATTCGCGGGAAGAGCGTGGCGCCGGTCGGGAGGTCCCAGGCGTAGGAGGCCGCGAGCCCTGCGGCGCTCACCCCGGCGCCCGCGGCCCAGCCGAGGAGGAGGCGGCCGCGCACGGAGCCCGTGAGCAACGCCCCCACCGTCGCGGGCACGACGAGGTACGAGAAGACGAGGAGCACGCCCGCGACTCGCACCGAGCTGGTCACCACCAGCCCGAACGAGGCGTAGAAAACGAAGTCCCACGCGCGGACCGCGTGCCGCCCGGCGGCGCCGTTCGGGTCGAACGAGATGCGGAGGAGCGGACGGCGCACGACCCAATGAATGGCGCCGATCAGGGCGTAGAGGAGGGCGAGCGCGCGCACCTCGTCCCCCGTGACCGTCAGGATGCTTCCCACCAGGAGCTGCTTGATGTGCTCGTTCCCCTGCGGGGCCCGATCCACGACGAGCACGGCCGCCGCAGCCGACACCGCGTAGACGATACCGATGAGGGCCTCCTGCGGAACACGTCCGCGATGTGTCCGGCTCACGGCGAAGAGCCCGGCGCCCGCCAGCGTGAAGACGAGCGCGTACCAGTACGCCGCGTCGCTCTGGATCGCGTGGCCCGCGAGGAGGGCGACGGTGATCCCGAGGGCCGCCGTCTGGGCGAGCGCCAGGTCCACGAAGATGACGCCACGCGCGAGCACGTGGAGCCCGAGGTAGACGTGGATCGCGGTGAGCACGAGGCAGGCGAGGAACGGGAGCGCGAGGAACTCGATCACGGTCCGAGCGCCTCGACGAGGCGCCGCACGTCGAGCTCGAAGAGGGCTACGTAGTCGCCCGCCTCGGGGTCGGCCCCGACGGAGGGGACGAGCACGACCGCCCGGGCGCCGCCGCGCGCCGCCACGTGACTCACGAGTGACACGTTCGACGACGGCTCGCCGATCACGAGCCGGACCCGCGCCTGGCGCATCTTCGCGGTGAGCGCAGCGAGCGACGCCGCCGACGGGGGCACGCCGGGCGCGGGCTCGACCGCGGCGACGACGACGAGCCCGAAGCGTCGGGCGAAGTACGGCCAGCTGTCGTGCACGACGACGGCGCGCGTGCCGCGATAGGGCGCCAGCGCCCGTGTCCAGCGGGCGAGCGCGTCGTCGAGCCGCGCGAGCCAGCGCGCGCGGTTCTTGGCGAAGACGTCGCGGCCGTCCGGCGCCAGCCGGACGAGGGCCTCGAGGATCGCCCCGGTCATCGGCCGCGCGTTCGCGGGATCGAGCCAGTAGTGCGGGTTACCGAAGCCGTGGACGTGGGCGACCCCTTCGCCCCTCACGCGCGCGGTCGCCGTCTGGAGCAGGTCGACGGATTTCGAGACGTCGAGGTCGTGCGCGCTCCCCGGCGCGAAGCGGGGATCGTTCGCGGCGCGGAGGACGCGGGCGAGCCAGGGCTCGTGGTCGAGCCCGATCCGCACGAGGAGCGCGGCGGCCTTGAGCTTCTCGAACTGCCCGGGCGTGACCTCAACCGCGTGCGGCTCGTGCGCGGCGGGCGCCAGGCTCTCGACCCCCACGCGGTCGCCGCCGACGGCCTCGACGAGGGCCTGGAGGTCGGTCGAGGTCGTCACGACGGAGAGCGCGCCGCCCGCCCAGGCCGGGACGGCCGCGAGCAGGACCAGCAGCGCGGCGCGCACCCTACGACGGCTTGACGAAGATCGACTTCGGGATCATGCAGTGGACACCCTTGCGCACGTCCACCACCTGCGTCACGCGGCAGTCGCCCACCATCGAGACGAGCGAGTAAGCCTCGTAGCGGGTCAGCGGCGCCATCTTCTGGCTCGCGAGGAAGTCGACGGTCTCGCGGACGGCGCTCACCATCGCCCGGTTGAGGTCCTCGTCGAAGCCCAGCATGATCCAGTGCGTCTTCGTCTCCACGCGCGGCCAGTCGAGCTTCAGGTCCTTGCGCACGATGAGCTGCATCACGATCTCGCGGTAGGCGCACTCGAGCGCGGTGAGGTTGACCTCGCCATTGCCCTGGCGGCAGTGGGAATCGCCCGTCCAGACGAGGCCGCCCTTGAGGAAGATCGGGATGTAGATCGTCGTGCCCTCCTGCAGCTCGTTGATGTCCATGTTCGAGCCGTTCTTCCAGGGCCGGAGCGTCGACACCGGCGCCATCGGATCGGTCGCGCCGCCCTTGCGCGGCGAGGGGTCCTTGGGGTCGATGCCGACGGCCAGCGTCCCCGGGAACGGCTGGAGGTCGACGACGATGCCGGGCTTGAACTCCGCCTGACGCTTGTCCCAGTCGAGGTAGAAGTACCTGACGAAGCCGTCGGGCATCTCTGAGGCGAGCGCGCCGATCGTCGGGAACTCCCTGCCGGGGAGGTTGAAGTTCACGCCGAACGCCTTGGGAGTGATCTTGAGGATCCGGATCTCCATCACGTCGCCGGGCTCGGCGCCGTTCACGTAGATCGGCCCGGTCAGGGAGTGGGGCCCGCCCCCCGGGTTCGCCTTGCGGAGGGCGACGATCTCCTCCATCGTCGTCCCGGGCTGGATCTTGTTGTGCGCGTGCATCATCGTCTCGACCGCGACCGTGTCGCCGGAGTTGACGACGAGCTTGGGCGGCTCCTTGGGGTCGAGCCAGCCCCACTGCGTCGTCTCGAGCGTCGCCGGCAGCACGTGGTACTTACCGCCGAGCACGGGGACGGTGCGGTCGCGCTTCGACTCGTCCATCTGCTGGGCGACCGCATAGAAGCCGGCCGCGAGGACGAGGACGAGGATCGCGAGGGTCGTGACCAGACGCTTCGTCGCCGCGAGCTGCGCCATGGCGCGTCTCCTTGTAGCGGGGGCCGGGTGCCCACCTCCACGGCAGGTGGCCTGCCGGAGGTGCACGGGCTCCGCGTCGGGTGGGACGACCGAGCGACGCCCGATGATCGTCTAGGGGCGGGGGATCGTCAAGAGCGCGCGCGGGCCGCGACGCGCTCCGGCGGCGCGAGGCGCGTGTAGCGGCCACGGAGGCTGTCGAAGCGGCGGGTCCGCAGGAGCCCTCGACGGTGGAGGACGTAGCGCGCGAGCAGGACGAGGATGGAGAGCCCGTACGTGATCGACGCCCAGAAGCTCGCCGACGACGCCCCGGGAAAATAGCGCGTCGGGACCGCGATCTCGGCGATCCGGAAGCGCGCGGCCACGACCTGCGCGATGATCTCCTGGTCGAAGACGAAGCCGTCGGAGTTCAGGACGAAGTTCACGCGCTCGAGCACCTCGCGGCGAAACGCGCGGTATCCGGTGTGGAACTCCGAGAGCCGGAGGCCGAACGCCCGGTTCTCTAGCGCCGTGAGGAAGCGGTTCGAGACGTACTTCCACCACGGCATCCCCTGCCGGAGCGCCGAGCCCGTCTTGAGCCGTGAGCCCAGCACCACGTCGGCCTCGCCGCGGAGGATCGGCTCGATGATCTGGGGGACGAGCCGCGGGTCGTACTGATAGTCGGGGTGGACCATGACGACGACGTCGGCTCCGGCGCGGAGCGCTTCCGCGTAGCAGGTCTTCTGGTTGGCGCCGTAGCCGTAGTTCCGGTTGTGGACGAAGATCTCGAGCCCGAGCTGCCGGGCGATCTCGAGCGTCGCGTCGGTCGAGCCGGCGTCCACGAGGATCACCATGCTGACGGCGTCCTTGGGCAGCTCCTCGTACGTCATCCGAAGGGTGCGGCCCGCGTTGTACGCGGGCATGACCACGATGACCTTCGCGTCTGATTTCACGTCGGCGAAAAATGCACGGCCGGTGCCAACGATGGGGGGTTCGGGAACTCAAGCACTTGCCCGAGGGCGCCGCACCGGCCACCTCGCGCATGACCCAAAGTTACACGGCCGGCGTGCCGAGAATTGTCAGCGGGCCCGGTGTGGCCGATAATGCTTCCGGAATGCGCGACCTCTTCGATCTGACCGACGAGCAGCGCCAGGTGCGCGACCTCGTCCGGGCTCTCGCCCGCGAACGGGTCGCCCCACTCGCCGCGCAGGTGGACGAGACGGAGACGTATCCGACCGACCAGCTCACGTCACTCGGCGAGCAGGGGCTCATGGGGCTCTACATCCCCGAGGCCTACGGCGGCGCCGGTCTCGGCGCGCTCGCCTTCTGCCTGGCGGTCGAGGAGATTGCCTGGGCGTGTGCGTCCACCGCCGTCATTTATCTCGTCCAGTACACCGGCGGGTTCCCGATCGTCACGGCAGGCAGCGAGACGCAGAAGCGGCGCTACCTGCCGCGACTCGCCGCGGGCGAGATCACCGCGGCGTTCTCCCTCTCGGAGCCTGGCGCCGGGTCCGACGCCGGCGCGCTCACGACGACCGCCGTGCGCCGGGGCGACCGCTACCTTCTCAACGGGACCAAGATGTGGGTCACGAACGGCAGTCACGCCGGCGTCATCACCCTCTTCGCCACCGTGGACCGCGGCAAGGGCCACCGCGGCGTCACCGCGTTCCTGGTCGAGCCGACGTTCCCCGGGTTCGCCCTCGGCAAGCTTGAGCGCAAGCTGGGGATTCGCGGGTCCCCGACGGTGGCGCTCCATCTGAGCGACTGCGAGGTGCCCGTCGAGAACCGTCTCGGCGACGAGGGCGAGGGGTTCAGGATCGCGCTGCGCGTCCTGGACGGCTCGCGCCCGGCCGTGGGCGCCCAGGCCGTGGGGATCGCCCAGGCCGCGCTCGACGCCGCCGTCGCCTACGCCAAAGAGCGGCAGCAGTTCGGCCGGCCGATCGCGGCCTTCCAGGGGATTCAGTTCATGCTCGCGGACATGGCGATGCAGACGCACGGGGCGCGCCTCATGGTCCACCACGCCGCAGCGCTCCTGGACCGCGGCGCTCCCCGCACGGCGTTCGAGTCGTCGATGGCCAAGTGCTTCGCGGGCGACGCGGCGATGCGGGTCACGACGGACGCCGTGCAGATCTTCGGCGGCTACGGCTACACGCGCGAGTATCCCGTCGAGCGCTTCATGCGCGACGCCAAGATCACGCAGATCTACGAGGGCACGAACCAGATCCAGCGGGTCGTGATCGCGCGCGAGCTGGTGCGCGCCTAGCCCCGCGGTCCGAAGCGAGCCGATGAACGCCGAGGCGCCATGACCTTCCGGGATCGCGCCGACGCCGGGCGAGCGCTCGCCGACGCGCTGGTCCCGACGCCGGCGCCGCCCTTCGTCGTCGGCGCGATCCCGCGGGGCGGCGTGACGGTCGCCCTGCCCCTTGTCGAGCGGTTCCGCGCGCCGCTCGCGCTCGTTTACGCGGGCAAGCTGACCGCGGCGGTCGCGCCCGAGTTCGCCTTCGGCGCGCTCGACGAGGACGGCGAGGCGTACGTCAAGGCCGAGTCGGTCGCGATGCTCGGGCTCTCGCCGGCGGAGGTGGAGCAGGCGAAGGCCCGGGTGCGCGGAGAGATCCAGCGCCGGATGGCGGCGTACGGCGCGCGGTCCCTCGGCGCCCACCTCCCGGGCCCCGGCGTGGTGCTGGTGGACGACGGCCTCGCCACTGGCCTCACGATGCGCGTCGCCCTCGCGTACGCGCGCCGACACGGGGCGCGCGACGTTACCGTGGCGGTGCCCTGCGCCTCCGCGCAGGCCGCGGGAGAATTCGAGCGCGCCGCCGATCGCTTCGTGAGCCTCGTCGTCGACCCGGAGTTCCAGGCCGTCGGGCAGTACTACCTCGACTTCTCGCCCGTGCCGGACGACGAGGTGCGCGCGATGCTCGCGTGTGGGTGATCCGCACGGTGGCATCCGTCTCGGTCGTTGACGACGTAGAGGCGGGGTGCTAGATGTCTAGACATCCTGACAGCGGGAGGTTCGGCGCGTGAACTACCGTCCAGGGATTCCCCGGTACCTCCAGATCGCCGACGCGATCCGCCAGGATCTGCGCGGGGAGGGCGAGCGCATCCCCTCCGAGCACGCGCTCTGCAAGCGCTTCAAGGTCAGCCGGCCGACCATCCGGCAGGCGCTCGACGTCCTCGTGGAGGAGGGGCTCCTCTACCGTCACGCGGGGCGCGGGACCTTCTCGACGCCGTCGGCGGGAGCCGACCCGAAGCTCCGCGTGATCGGCTCGGTCGGCGACATGATGGCGCTCGGCGACGAGTCGTGGTTCAAGCTGGTGGCGCGCGAGATCGTCCCGGTCCCGGCAAACATCGCGCACGCGCTGCGTCTGCCGCCGCGCTCGTCGGTCTACCAGATCAGCGGCGTCCGCCACGCGGACAACGGACCCTTCCAGCACGTGACCGCGTACGTGCCGCTCACGATCGGCACGGCGCTCTCCGACGAGGACCTCTCGAAGACCTCGCTCATCGGCGCGATCGAGCGCGTGCTCGGCGTGCCGATCAAGCTCATGGAGCAGGTGGTCGACGCGACGCTCGCGCCGCGGCAGATCGCCGAGCTGCTCCAGGTGCGGCCGCGCACGCCACTGCTCCTCTTCGAGCGCACGTACTTTGCGGCGAGCGGTGAGCCGGTCGAGTACGCGATGACCTACCAGACGCCCCGGCGCTACCCCTATCGTCTCGTCCTCTCCCGAGCCGAACGCCGTAGCTAGCATGCCGGCCTCGCGGCTCGCTGGAATGGGAAGCGGCTGGCGGAACGGAGCCGGGGCGCACCTCGCGTCAGGCCACCCATAATGCCCTACCGGATCGGGTTCGACGTCGGGGGGACGTTCACCGACTTGGTGCTGCAGTCGCCGTCGGGGGAGCTCCTCATCGCGAAGCGGCTGACGACCTACCCGGACCCCTCCGAGGCCTGCCTCGCGGGGCTCGACGAGCTCGTCGCCCGGAGCGGCGTCACGTGGCGCGACGTGGCCCAGGCGGTCCACGGGACGACACTCGGCTCCAATGTCGTCATCGAGCGCAAGGCGCGAGGCGTCGGGCTCCTCACCACGCGGGGCTTCCGCGACGTGCTCCTGATCGGGCGCGAGAAGCGCTACCAGGTCTACGACCTCCAGATCGAGAAGCCCGCGCCGCTGATCCCGCGCCGGTTGATCGGCGAGGTGACCGAGCGCGTCCTGGCGGACGGCTCGGTGCGGAGCCCGCTCGACGAGGCCGACGCCCGTCGGGCCGTCCGCGAGCTCGTCGCGCGCGAGGTCACGACCCTCGCGATCTGCCTCCTGCACGCGTACCTGAACCCCCTCCACGAGCGGCGCCTGGCGGAGATCGTCGGAGAAGAGGCTCCGCACGTGACGGTGACGATGTCGCACGAGGTGTCGCCGACCTTCCGCGAATACGAGCGGACCTCGACGACCGTGGTCAACGCTTACGTGATGACGGCCGTGCGCGAGTACCTGCGCGGGCTCGCCGCCGCCCTGGCCGAGCGCGGCTACCGGGGCCGGCTCTTCGTCATGCAGTCCTCCGGCGGCGTCGCGACGGCGGAGGCGATGCAGCGCTACCCCGTGCGGATGATCGAGTCGGGTCCCGCCGCGGGCGCCCTGATGGCGGCGGCGTACGGCGAGCTCACCGGCCACCGCGACCTGATCGCGTTCGACATGGGGGGCACGACCGCCAAGCTCGCACTCGTCGAGCGCGGGCGGCCCTCCACGACGACGGCGTTCGAGCTCCACCGCGTCAACAACGCCCAGGGCAGCGGCCTGCCGATGAACATTCAGGCGATCGACCTCGTCGAGATCGGTGCGGGCGGCGGCTCGATCGCCCGCGCGCGGCTCGGCGTGATCGCCGTGGGCCCGGAGAGCGCCTCGTCGGTGCCGGGGCCCGTCTGCTACGGGCGCGGTGGTGTCGAGCCCACGGTCACCGACGCGAACGTGGTGCTCGGCTATATCAACCCCGACTACTTCGCGGGCGGCTCGGTCAAGCTCCAGCCGGCGGCGGCGACGCGGGCGATCGAGACGAAGGTCGCGGCGCCGCTCGGCCTGTCGCTCGAGGACGCGGCGTGGGGGATCCACGCGATCGTCACCACCAACATGGAGCTGGCGACCCGCGTGGTCTCGATCGAGCGCGGCCGCGACCCGCGCGACCTCACGTTCGTCGCCTTCGGCGGCTCGGGCCCCGTGCACGGCTGCCGACTCGCCCAGGCGCTCGGCATCTCACGCGTGATTCTCCCCGCGGCCGCCGGGGTCACGGCCGCGATCGGCCTGCTGGCCGCGGAGGTCCGGTTCGACGTGGCGCGCACCTACGTCCGCCGGCTCGACGCCGTGGATCTCGCGCAGCTCGGTCGGATGTACGCGGAGATGGCGCGGCAGGCGACGGAGGTCGTCCGCGAGTCCGCCGTCGCCGGTGAGATCCACGTGGCGCGCTCGGCCGACGCGCGCTACGTGGGCCAGGGGTACGAGCTGACCGTTCCCGTGCCGTCGGGCGAGCTCGACGCCGCCGCGCTCGCCCGGGTGCGCGCGACGTTCGACGAGGTCTACGCCGCCCGCTACGGCTATGCGAACCCGCGCGAGCCCGTGGAGGTCGTCACGTGGAAGCTCTCGGCGGTCGGCGGCTCGCCCCGCATCGCGCTCGCGAAGGCGCAGACCGAGGACCGTGGCCGCGCGGTGAAGGGGAGCCGTCGCGCCTACTTTCCCGAGGCGCGCGGCTACGTGGACACGCCGGTCTACGACCGATACGCGCTCGCGGCAGGGGCGCGCCTCACGGGGCCGGCGATCGTGGAGGAGCGCGAGTCCACGACCGTCCTTCCGCCCGGCGCCTCGGCGGCCGTGGACGAGTACGCGAGTCTCCTGGTGGAGTTAGAATGACGGAGCCAGACCGCACCCACAGCACGCCACCTACGGAGTGCGCCGGCCTCGCCGCCCCCGCGACAACGGACCCGATCACCCTCGGCGTCATCTGGGGCGCGCTCCAGTCGATCGCGGTCGAGATCGGGACGACGGTCCATAAGACCGCCTACTCCGAGCAGGCGCGTGAGGGCCAGGACTTCTCCGTGGCGGTCTTCGACCCCGAGGGGCGCATGGTCGCTCAGGGGCCGTACAGTCCCGGGCACATGGGGGCCATGTCCTTCGCCGTCAAGAACGCACTCGCCGCGCACCCCGTCGAGTCGCTGCGTCCGGGCGATGCCATTCTCATGAACGATCCGCTGCTCGGCTCGGGGCACCTGCCGGACTTCTTCGTCACGCAGCCCGCGTTCCACGAGGGTCAGCTGGTCGGTTTCGCGGTGAACATCCTCCACCACACCGACGTCGGCGGCCAGCGCCCCGGCAGCCAGGGCGTCGAGGGCATCTTCGACTACTTCCAGGAAGGGCTCCGTATCCCGCCGACCAAGGTGTGGAGGGCGTACGAGGAGGACGCTGGGATCGTCGGGATCATCGCCGCGAACACGCGCACGCCCGAGAAGGTCCTCGGCGACCTGCGCGCCCAGCGGAGCGCGTTGCGCGTCGGGGAGCTGAGACTCCAAGAGCTCGGCGCGCGCTACGGCCGCGACGTGCTCGTCCGCGCGATGGACGAGATCATCGAGCGGACCGAGGCGAACATGCGCGCCGCGATCCGGGCCGTCCCGGACGGCGTCTACACGTTCGAGGACTTCATGGACGACTCGGGGCCGGGGACCGCGCCGCTCCGCGTGGCCGTCGCGGTGACGGTCGCGGGCGACGGCATCGTGATCGACTATGGGGGCTCGAGCCCGCAGACCGCGTCGGGCATGAACTCCTACATCAACTACACGCGCTCCTACTCGTATGCCGCGGTCAAGTGCCTGACCGACCCGTTCGGCCCGATGAACGACGGCGCGCTGCGCCCCATCACCGTGACGGCGCCCGAGGGGTCGTTCCTCAACCCGCGGCCGCCGGCGGGCGGGGGGCCGCGCGCGATCATCTGCTACCGCACGTTCGAGTCGGTGATCGGCGCGCTCGCGCGGGCGGTGCCCGACCGAGTGGCGGCGGCCGCGTCGCACATGGCGAATCCGACCTTCGGCGGCTCGGACCGCGCGCGTCGGCGCCGCTTCGTCGCGTACGAGCTGGTGCTCTCGGGCACGGGCGCGCGCGCGACGCGGGACGGGTGCGAGGCGATGGCGTGGGCGTTCAACGCCTCGAACATCCCCGTCGAGGCGCAGGAGGCGAACCTGCCGATCATCGTCGAGCGCTTCGAGCTGCTCCGTGACTCCGCCGGCGCGGGGAAGTTCCGGGGCGGCTGCGGCATACGCCGCGACATGCGCTTCCTCGCCGACGACGGCAAGCTCACGAATCTCGCCGACCGGCAGACGTTCGCGCCATACGGCCTGTTCGGTGGCCGGCCGGGAACGCTCGGCCGAACGGTGATCAATCCCGGCCCGGACGAACAGCTCGTCCACGGGAAGGCCTCTCGCGAGTTCGCGTTCGGTGACGTCATCTCGTTCCAGCAGCCCGGCGCCGGGGGCTACGGTGACCCGCTCGAGCGCGACCCCCGGCGCGTGCTCGAGGACGTCCTGGACGATTACGTCTCGATCGCGGCGGCGCGCGCGGACTACGGCGTCGTGATCACGGGGACGGGGGTCGACCTTCGTGTGGACGAGCACGCCACGCGCGAGCTCCGCGGCGCGATGAGAGCGGAGCGGAAGACGTCATGAGTGCCGCGCCCGGTGGAATGAAACGCGGCGTGCGGAACGGAACCTGGTCGGTGGCGCGGGCGAAGCCCGCGCTCGAAGGGCGGTCGGTCCGACGGCCACCCACGGAGTGTGGCGGCCCCGCGGCCCCCGGTACGGAACGGAACCGGGTCGCGCCTTGTCTCAGGCCACCCACGGAGTGGGGCGGCCCCGCGGCCCCCGGTACCATGATCGCCTTCACGCCAGAGCAAGAAGAATTTCGCAAGGCGGTCGCGCGGCTCGTCGACGCCGAGGTGGTGCCGGCCGCAGAGGCGATCGACGAGCGCGCGGAGTTCCCGTGGACGCTGTTCAAGCGCCTCGGCGAGCTCGGCTATCTCGGTCTCCGCTACCCGGCGGCGTACGGCGGCGCCGACGCGGACATGGTCACCTATTGTCTCTTCGCCGAGGAACTCGCCCGGGGCTCGCTCTCGGTGGCCGCGACGGTGGCCATGCAGTCGCTGATGGGGACCTACTTCATCTACAAATACGGCACCGAAGGGCTCCGCCGGAAGTACCTCGTGCCCGCGCTCCGGGGCGACCTGGTCGCGACCTTCGCGCTCACCGAGCCCGGCGCCGGCTCCGACGTCGCCAACATCACCACGCGCGCCGAGCGGCGCGGCGACCGCTGGGTGCTCCGCGGGGGCAAGACCTGGGTGACCAACGCGCCGGTGGCCGACGTCCTGACGGTCGCGGCGAAGACCTCTGCCGAGCGCGGCATGAAGAACATCGCGCTCTTCCTCCTGGACCGCTCGGCGATGCGCGGGATCGCGCTCGGGAAGTCGATCGACAAGATGGCGGTGCGTGGTTCCGTGACGGGGGAGATCCGGCTCGACGACGTGGAAGTTCCTCCCGAGTATCTCCTCGGTGGTGAAACGGGTGGTGTCGAGAAGATCGGGTCCGTCCTCTCGGAGATCCGGGTGATGACCGCGGCGATCTCCGTCGGGATCGCGCGCGCCGCGTACACGGCCGCGCTCGCCTACGCCCGGGAGCGGGTCGCGTTCGGGAAGCCGATCGTCGAGCACCAGGCGATCGGCTTCAAGCTCGCCGACATGCTCACCCAGCTCCACGCGGCGACGCTCATGACCTACCAGGCCGCGGCCCGGCTCGACGCCGGACGCGCGATCACCCGTGAGGCGGCGATGGTGAAACTCTTCGCGTCGGAGATGGCGGTGCGCGTCACGGACGAGGCGGCGCGCATCTTCGCCTCGTACGGACTCGCGATGGAGTACCCGATCCAGCGCTACTTCCGTGACGCGCGCTTCCTCTTGCCCGGTGGCGGGACCTCGGAGATCCTGCGCGTCGTGATCGACCGCGACCTCGACTGGGACCGTGGTCAGGCGTTCGCGTGATGACGACGACACGGGGAGGGACGCCGCGACCACGCGGACGCTACCGGGAGGATTTCGAGGTCGGCGAGGTGCTCGTGACCGGACGGCGCACGGTGGACGGCGGCGACGTCTCGCGCTTCGCCGGGCTCACGGGCGACTTCAACCCGCTCCACACGGACGAGGAGTACGCGACGACGACGCCGTTTGGCGCGCGCGTCGCCCACGGCATCCTCACGCTCGCGGTCTCCAACGGCGCGCAGAACCTCGCGGGCTGGTTCGAGGGGACGACGCTCGCGCTCCTCGGGCTCGACCGGGTCCGCTTCACCGCGCCCGTCAAGTTCGGCGACACCGTGCACACCGAGATGACCGTCACGGCGTGCCGCGAGACGTCCAGGCCCGACCGTGGCGTCGTGATCTTGAGTGCGGTCGTGAAGAACCAGCGGGGCGACACCGTGCGGCTACGAGGAGAGCGTCCTCATGCGGAGGCGCCCGTGACGCGCCCGGTGGACGAACTGCTGGCGGCGGTCAGGGGTCGGGATCGAGCGGCGGCGGCGGCCGCCCTCGACCGTGACCCGAGCCTGGTGACCGCGCGCACCGTGTCGGGTGAAACCCCGGTCTTGCTCGCCATCTACCACCGGGCGCCCGACGTCCTGACGCTCCTGCGCGCACGGGGCGCCACGCTCGACGTGTTCGAGGCCGCCGCGGCGGGCGACGTCGACCGCGTGCGCGCGCTGCTCGACGCCGACCCGACGCTCGTGACCGCGCACGCGCCGGATGGCTGGACGCCGCTGCACCTCGCGGGTCACTTCCGCCACACGGCGATGGTGGACGTGTTGCTGGCGCGTGGCGTCGACGTGAACGCGACGTCGCGCAACGGCCACGCCAACGCGCCGCTGCACGCGGCCGCAGCCGGTCGCGCTGGCGCCGCGCTCATGCGTCGCCTGCTCGACGCGGGCGCGCGCGTGAACGCGCGGCAGAGCGGCGGACACACGCCACTGCACGAGGCTGCGCTCGGCGGCGACGCCGAGGTCGTGCGGCTGCTGCTCGCGGCGGGCGCGGATCCACAGACCGGGAACCACGAGGGGCAAACGCCGGCGGATGTGGGAGGATGAGATGAGGCGAGTCGCGCTGGTCGGCGCGGGGGTCTCGAAGTTCGGCGTGCGCCGGGCGAGCTACCGCGACCTCATCTGGGAGGCGGGCAAGGCGTGCTTCGACTCGATCCCTGCGGTGAAGCCGAAGGACGTCGAGGGTCTCGTCGTCGGCTCCGTGATGCCGGAGCGCACGGCCTTCCAGTCCCATATTTCCTCGCTCGCCGCCGAGGCGCTCGGAATCAAGCCGAGCGCGCTCAGCGCGCGGACCGAGCACATGTGCGCCTCGGGCACCGTCGCGATCCGCTACGCGTACGCCTTCATCGCCGCGGGGCTCGCCGACCTCGTCATGGTGCTCGGCGTCGAGAAGCTCAACGCGCCGACGGGCGAGGAGGCGATCCTCAACATGGGCACCGGGGTGGACCGCGAGTGGGAGGCGGCCTTCGGGCTCACGGCGCCGCCCTGTTTCGCGCTCGCGGCCCAGCGCCACATGGCCGCGTACGGGACGACCGAGGAGCAGCTCGCGATGGTCGGCGTGAAAAACCATACCCATGCCGCCAAGAACCCGAACGCCCACTTCAACAAGGGCGCCACGCTCGACCAGGTGCTCGGCTCGCGGATGATCGCGACGCCCTTGCGCCTGTTCATGTGCTCGCCGATCACCGACGGCGCCGCGGCGGTGATCCTCGCGAGCGAGGAGCGGGCGCGCGGGCTGACCGACAAGCCGGTCTGGATCCGAGGGACGGGCCAGGCGCTGGACGGCTTCCAGCTCACCTCGCTCCACGAGGACTACGCCCAGTGGCCCGCGCTCAGGCGTGCGGCGCAGGCCGCGTACGGGATGGCCGGCATCGCGCCGCGCGAGGTCGACCTCGCCGAGGTACACGACTGCTTCGCGATCGCGGAGCTCATTGCGTGCGAGGAGCTCGGCTTCTGCGGCAAGGGCGAGGCGGGCGCGTTCGTCGCTGCGGGGCGCGGCGACTACGGCGGCGACGTGGTCGTGAACCCGCGCGGCGGGCTGATCGGATGCGGTCACCCGCTCGGCGCCACCGGCGTCGCCCAGGCGGCGGAGGTCTTCGTCCAGCTCCGCGACGAGGCCGGCGCCCGCCAGGTGCCCGGCGCGGCGATCGGGCTCACGCACAACAACAGCGGGATGGGCGAGCACGTCGTGATGATTTACGGGCGCGAACCGGCGTGAACGTGGTCGTACGAGCCGCAGCCGCCGGCGAGGCGAGTCTATGAACGTGGTCGTACGAGCCGCAGCCGCCGGCGAGGCGAGTCTATGAACGTGGTCGTACGAGCCGCAGCCGTCGGCGAGGCGAGTCTATGAACGTGGTCGTACGAGCCGCAGCCGTCGGCGAGGCGAGTCTATGAATACAGTCGCCGTTCTCGGCCCCGGGAGGATCGGGCGCCAGATCGCGCTCGCCTTCGCCTTGGGCGGGCGCCGTGTCCTCCTCGTCGACGTCAAGGCCCGCACGCCCGAGGAGCGGCGCGCCGTCTTCGCCGACGCGCGGCGCGAGATCACCCGCGACCTCCGGCTCATGACCGAGGAGGGTGTGATCGCGGGCGGCGACGTCGCGTCGGCGCTCGACCGGATCGAGGACCGCACGGGGCTCGACGGCCTCGACGCGTGCGCTTTCGTGCAGGAGGCGCTGCCGGAGCTGCTCGACCTCAAGCGCGAGGTGCTGGGGCGCCTCTCGACCCGCGTCGGCGCCGGGGCGATCATCGCCTCGACAAGCTCGACGATCGCGCCCAGGCACCTCGCCGACGCGGTAGAGCGTCCGGAGCGCTTCCTCGTCGCGCACTGGCTCAACCCCGCCCACATCGTCCCGCTCGTGGAGGTCGTCGCCGGCCAGGCGACCGCGGCCGCCGTCGTCGACCGCGCCATCGAGGTCCTCGAGGCGCTCGGGAAGGTCCCCGTGCGGTGCGCCGACTCGCCGGGGTTCATCGGGCCGCGGCTACAGGCGTTGCTCATGAACGAGGCGGTCCGCCTCGTCGAGGAGGGCGTCGCGTCGCCTGAGGACGTGGACCGGGCGTTCAGGGCGGGGATGGGCTTCCGTTACGCGCAGGTCGGGATCTTCGAGTTCATCGACTGGGGCGGCGTGGACATCCTCCACCGTGCGAGCCGCTTTCTCGCCGACGCGCTCGGTGACGACCGCTTCAAGCCGGCGCGCCTGGTCGAGGAGAAGATCGCGCGGCGAGAGCTCGGCCCGAAGACGGGGCGCGGGTTCTTCGACTACGCGGGCGACCGGCGCGAGACGTTCGAGACCGCCAAGGTCCGTGCGCTCCTCCGGCAGCTCAGGCGGGTGCGAGAGGACGCTGCGTACCAGTGATCCTCATCGAGCACGCGACCGTCGTCACCGTGGACCGCGAGCGGCGCATCCTGCGCGACGGCGCCGTGCTCGTGGACGGCCGGGACATCGTGGACGTCGGCCGCGCCGTCGACGTGCGGCCGCCGCGCGCGCCCGACCGGGTGATCGACGGTCGCCGACGCCTCGTGCTCCCCGGCTTCGTCGACACGCACGTCCACCTCTCGGAGCACTTGAATCGCGGCCTCCTCCTCGACGACATCCCGGTGGACCGCTACCTCTCCGACTGGCTCATCCCGCTCTACGCGGTCATGACCCCGGAGGAGGAGCAGGTCTCCGCGCAGCTCGCGTGCGTCGAGATGATCCGCACGGGGACGACGACCTTCTGTGAGGCGGGCACGCTCTTCGACGTCGCGGCGGTCGCCGACGCGGTCGAGGCGATCGGGATGCGCGCCATCCTCGGGCGCTGGTCGTGGGACCTCGCCGGCGGACCCGGACGGATGCGCCAGACCACGGCCGACGCGCTCCGCGCGAACGAGGAGATGCTCGCCGCGGTCCACGGCCGGGCGAAGGGGCGGATCGGTGCCTGGCCGCTCCTGCTCGGCTTCGGGACGTGCTCCGCGGAGCTGATGCGGGCGGCGAAGGCCCTCGCCGACCGCTACGGCGTGGGGTGGGGGATGATGCACTTCGCGGCCCACCCGTCGCGAAAGACCGCGGACCGGATCCCGCTCGTCGAGCTGGACGCGCTCGGCGTCCTCGGGCCGAACACGAAGCTCGCTCACATGGTCTATGTCGACGACGCGGACATACGGCTGCTCGCGACGCGTGGCGTGAAGGTCTCTCACTGCCCGTCGGCGGCGCTCAAGCACACGAAGGGGCTCGTCGCCCACGGCCGGTTCCCCGAGATGCTCGACGCCGGCGTCTCGGTGTCACTCGGGGGCGACAGCGGGAACGGCTCGAACCACTTCGACATGCTGCGGCTCATGTACCTCACCGCCACGATCTCCAAGGACGCGCGCCTCGACGTGGGTGTGATGGGCCCCGAGCGCGTCCTCGAGATGGCGACGCTCCACGGCGCCGAGGCGCTCTTGCTGGAGCGGGAGATCGGCTCGATCGAGCAGGGCAAGCGCGCCGACCTGGTGCTCTACGACCTGGACACTCCCGAGTGGCGCCCGCTCCTCAATCCGTTGAACAACCTCGTCTACGCGGCGACGGGCGCGAGTGTGCGGACCGTGCTGATCGACGGGCGGATCGTCCTCGACGAGGGGCGGCTCACGACGCTCGACGAGCAGGCGCTCTACGCACGTGTGGAGGAGCTCGCCCGGCGACAGATCGCGCGCGCGGGACTCCCCATCGAGTCGAAGTGGCCGGTGGTCGGCGCGTGACCTATTTCCGCGCGGTCGACCCGTTCCCGCTGGAGTCGGCGGACCACACGAAGCTTCACGAGTTCTACACGCGCCTGGCGTCGGGGCGGCTCATGACCACCCGCTGCCGCGACTGCCGCACGACGGCGTGGCCGCCCCGCGGCTTCTGCGGCGAGTGCGCGTCGGATCGGTTCGAGTGGGTGGACCTCCCGGGCGAGGGAACGCTCCACGCCTTCACGCTGCAGGAGGCGGGGCTCCCCGCGGGCTTCGAGGGGCCGCGCGTCTTTGCGATCGTGAAGGTCGACACCCATCGGGTCTTCACGGCCCTCGTCGACGCCGACCCGGCGGCGCTCAGGATCGGCCAGCGCGTCCGGCTGGCGCCGCTTCGCGTCGCCGACGACCCCCAGGGCAACGCCCGATGGCTGCCGGCGTTCACCCCGGCATGACCGGCTCGCGCGCGAGATCGGTGGGCGTCATCTCCGACACTCACGGGCGACTGAGACCGGAGGCGGTCGTGGCGCTCCGGGGCGTCGACGCGATCGTCCA
>WNGG01000678.1_pt1 | contig 46773 bp, 43 predicted proteins | sample 5400661 | NCBI WGS metagenome assembly WNGG01 (sample SAMN13153372, study PRJNA577476) | soil metagenome | isolation source: 100 cm soil or saprolite under Garry oak tree replicate 1 | place: USA:California | collected 2016-06-15 | reverse complement strand
TCATGGTCGAAGAGGTGTGCCCAGTAAGCGACAGCTTCCCGAGGTCGCAAGCGGTCGAACGGCTCGAAGTCCTGGGGGAGGACGCCCACGCGCTCCCGGATGCGGCGATATCCGGAGCGGACGTCCTGTCCGAGCACGCAGGCCTCCCCGGCGGTCGGGTCGCGCAAACCCTCGAGGATTTCCACGGTGGTCGTCTTGCCCGCGCCGTTGGGACCGAGGAGCGAGAACACCTGGCCGCGGCTCACGTCAAAGTCGATCCCGTCGACGGCCGTGATGTCCGACTACCGCTTGACGAGTCCGCGGACCTCGATCACGTGCTCGCCCACGACCACCACTGCGGCGGAGCGACATCGCGCGGTCGCTTGGAGTTTTCGGTCGCGTGCGTTCGGGAAGCCGAGGACTCGGCGCTCGGCGGCCCGGGACGCGTGCCCCCTTTCAGCGGTGATAACCTCGGCACCGGCATTAAATAACGCGGCCCGCGCTCGCTGCATCTGTGAAGGTCGCGGCCTGGCGGAAAGCGCGAGCGCTCCTCTGGGTCGGGATCACGCTCGTCATCCTCCTCGTCATTTTCATCCTTGGCGGGGTCGTCGCGATCCCATGGCTTCCGTCCCCGAGCCTGGACCTCAGGTCCCTGGCGCCTTGGATCTACATCATCCCGATCCTCGTGGCGACGAAAGCCCTCCTCGAGGTCCTCCGTCCGGTGTTCCGGGCGGCGCTCCGAAGCCATGTGAAATATGAAGCGGACATCTTCGCCCACTTCCAACTCGTGTCGTATGTCGTCTGGGGCACGGCGATCGCACTGGTCCTCTTCGTCCTCCTCGGCGGCGGCACACAAGGGTACAGCCTGCTCGGGACCGGACTGGTCACCGCGGCGCTGATCTACGTCCTGCAAGAGCCGCTCCTCAACATCGTCGGCTGGGTCGTCCTTGTGACGATGGGCCTCTACAAGCTCGGCGACCGGATCGAGATGAACCAGTCGAAAGGGTACGTCGTCGAGATCACGCCGATGAACACGACGCTCCGTGAATTTGGCGGCTTGCTGTACGGCGACGCCTTCACCGGGCGCTACGTCACGATCCCGAACAGCCAGATTCTGAAAGGGAACGTGTTCAACTACACGAAAGACACGCCGTTCGTCTGGGACCAGCTCATCGTGAGCGTGACGTACGAGAGCGACCACAAGCTCGCGGAGAAGTTGATCCTGGAGGCCGCGGAGGACGTCGTCGGCCCGATGATGCGAGAGAACCGCAACCATCTTCGGTCCAAGTACGAGTTCGCCGACTTGGCGGACTACATGGCCGAGGAGCCTCGAGTGGGCTGGGGCATGAAAGACTCGTCCGTGGACCTCACGCTCGTCTACTTCTGCCCCGTGTTCGCGAAGGGCGGATACCGGACCCGCCTCGTGAAGCGCGTCCTCGAGAAGTTCGCAAATGAGTCGCGCGTTGAGTTCGCGTATCCCCACATGCAGATGGTGCCGGCCCCGCCCGAAGAGAAGAAGGTCAGCGTCCTCCGATAGGCCGACGGATCCGCGGCTGACGCAGGCCATCCGTGCAATCTTTATTACCGCGGTTCATTGTCCGCGCGGATGGCCGCCTTCCGATCCTTCTCGACCCTGACACCGGCGGACCATGGCAAGGAGGCGGTGCTCGCCGGCTGGGTCGAGGACGTCCGAAATCTCGGAGGCATCGCGTTCCTCATCGTGCGGCAGCGGAACGGGACGTTCCAGGCGACGATCAAGAAGAAGTCGGATCCGGAGCTGTTCAACCGCGCATCGAAGGTGGTCCGGGAGAGCGTCGTCGCGGTCCGGGGTCGCATCGAGCCGAACCCGCAGGTGCGGAACGGATGGGAGCTCGTCGCAATCTCCCTCGACGTCTTGAGCCCGGCCGCGGCACCCTTGCCCTTGCCCATCGCGGACAAGGTCGGCGCCGACATGGACACGAGGTTCGACAACCGCGCGCTCGACCTGCGGAAGCCAGAGCGCCGCGCGATTTTTCGCATCCGATCCGCCGTCGCGGCGGCGTTCCGATCCTATCTGGACCGCCAAGGGTTCGTCGAGGTCCAGACGCCGAAACTCGCGGGCGCCGGCGCCGAGGGGGGCGCGACGTTGTTCGAGACGACGTACTTCGGGCGGCGCGCGTTCCTCAGCCAGAGCCCTCAGCTCTACAAGCAGATGCTCATGTCGACGGGCCTCGACCGCGTGTACGAGATCGCCCCGGCGTTCCGCGCGGAGCCGTCCGACACCGTGCGGCACGTGACCGAGTTCACCTCCTTCGATGGCGAGGTGTCGTGGATCGAACGCCAGGAAGATTTCTTCCCGTTCCTCGAGGGCGCCGTCGATTCCGCGATCGAACACGTTCGCTCCGAATGCAAGGGCGAGCTCGCGCTCCTCCAGGTGGAGCCGAAACGGCCGTCGCTGCCGTTGAAACGGATCCCGTACCCGGAAGCGCTGGAGATCCTTCGAGGCCGGGGGAAACGACTACGGGACGGGGACGACATCGACACGGAGGGGGAGAAGTCCCTCGGGCAAGAGATGGGCCAGGAGGGCCACGAGCTCTACTTCATCACGGAATATCCCACGGCCATAAAGCCGTTCTATGTGATGGCCAAGGAGGATGAACCCGAGTATTCGGTGTCCTTCGACCTCGAGTACAAGGGGGACGAGATGGCATCCGGAGGACAGCGGGAGCACCGATACGACGTCCTGCTTGCGCGGATGAAAGAAAAAGGCCTCAACCCGGAGAACTTCGAGTTCTACCTGAAGGCGTTTCGGTATGGCATGCCGCCCCACGGGGGCTGGGGGTTCGGGCTCGACCGGTTCGTCCAGAAGCTCCTGGACCTCCCGAACATCCGGGAGGCGATCCTCTTCCCCCGCGACCGCGCGCGGCTCGTGCCTTGACTTTCGCGCAGGGGTGGGGAAGCCTTTTGTAGCGGCCCAGCCGATTCACTCGGCCGAGGACGAGGGGGGAGGGCAACGAAGGAGTTCAAGGTGTTCGTAGCCGACAAACCCGGGGAACTGGCGCGCGTGACCGAGGCCCTATCGAACGGGGCCGTGAACATCCGGGCGATCGCGAGCGAATCGAAACACGACATCTCGTTCCTTCGCGTCGTCACCTCGGACGTGCAGACGACGCAGAAGGCCCTGACGAATGCGGGACTGAAGTACGAACTCAACGATATCCTGAACCTCGAGCTCTTGGACCGGCCCGGGGAACTCGCAAAGGTCGCGAAGCGCCTCTCCCGCGCCGGGATCAACGTCCACTCAATCTACATCCTGGGATCCAAGAATGGGCGGACAGAAATTGCACTCGTTGTCGACGACATCGAGCGCGCCCAGACGGCAATCAAGTAGTTTCTCCGCCCTCGAGGAGATGCTAAATAGAGGCTTCTCCTAGTCTGACGGCCGAAGCCCGGGACAAATGTTAATAGAAGACGCAACCTTGTCGGCTCGGCGTCAGACAACCGCCGACCTCGGAAGCTGAGGATGGGAACATGAAAGCCCAGCGTACGCGGAAGCATTCGGAGGCCTCCGGGGTCCACGTGGCTGCAAAGAGACCCGAGGACGTCATCCTGTCGGAATCCCGCTCGACTCGGACGAGCGCGGTTATCCGGTTCCAAGTTCACGGTCTCCCGATCGCGCAGGGCTCCCTGCGGTCCTGGCTCGTGAACGGCAGACCGGTCATCACGTCCACCGCGAAGGGCCTGCCGTCCTGGCGTCGCCTCGTTGCCGACGTCGCCCAGCGATTCGCTCCAGAAGAGCCTTGGGAAGGGCCTGTCGGGATCGTGCTCGACTTTGGAATTCCTAAACCGAAGTCCGCCCCGAAGACGAGGCGCGTTTGGCCCGACAAGAGGCCGGACCTCGACAAACTTAGCCGTTCCGTTTTAGACGCGCTCACGTATGTCATCTTCGCGGACGACAGCCAAGTCGTCAACTTGCGGGCGACGAAGGACTACGGCGCTCCCGGGGTTGCGGTGGAAATCCACCGCGTGTTCGACGACGCGGCGGAAGAAGCCTAGGAAGTATCGCGTTCGACCATCCGGGTTGCCCTTCCGTATCGGATTGCCAAAGTGTCCGCCGTTATCGCGTTGCGGAAGAACACATTCCTGCAATCCGATTTGGCGCAACGCTTTTGTCGCCGACGCACATTCTGTTTTCGCGAGTTCTTGGAGCTCGCGGTCGGAGGAGACGAAGTTTATGTCTGCACATCGAGCTAGTGCGAGTGCCATCTCAATCGGAATGATGTTCGTCCTCGGGGCGTTGCTCACGGGAATTGCGAGCGCGACCCCGGGCAACGGGAATGGAAGCACGCCCGCCCCGGAGCAATATGCGATCGTCGAATTTACGGACAGCCCGGTGGCGACGTATGCCGGCGGCCTTGCGGGATATCCGGCCACCGAGCCGCTCCATGGCCACAAACTCGATCTCGCGTCCGCGAACGTCGCCCTCTACACGTCCTATCTGCACCTCCGGCACGCAAGCTTCCAAGCGTGGCTCAGCTCGAACGCACCCTGGGCACAGGTCGTGCGGGAATACAGCCTCGCGTTCAACGGCATCGCGATCCAGACCAGCGGCAACTCATTGAACGCCCTCGCGAACGCGCCGGGCGTCGCGTCCGTGACCCCGGACTGGCTTTACTATCCGACGATGGACGTCTCCGTTCCGCTCATCAAGGCGGACGCCGTCTGGCCATCACTCGGCATCAATCCGCCAACGGGCGCGATTGGCGATCTCGCGGGCGTGGAGGTCGGCGTGATCGACACGGGAATCGACGATTCCCATCCGTTCATCGCGTCGTGCCGCGCCGCGGGGAGCATCACCCATGACGTCTTCTTCAGCGGAGCCGGCCTCTTCGATCCGAGCCGGACGCTGTTCTTCGATCACGGCACTCATGTCTCCGGGACGATCGGCGGCTGCTACACCACCGGGACCGTCAGCGTCGACGGCCAGCCGATGGGGCTCGCCTCGCCGATGAGCGGCGTCGCGCCCGGCGTCGAATTGCATGACTACAACGTGTTCCCGGGATACGGCTCCGCGTTCATCCACCACGGCGGCGGCGCGTTCAGCCACGACATCATCGCGGCGGTCGAGAAGGCCGTCGCCGACGGAATGGACGTGATCAACCTGAGCATCGGCGGACGGGTCCAGGGCACCCATGACACGCTCTCGGAGGCGATCAACGCTGCCGTGGACGCCGGGACGATCGCCGTGATCGCTGCAGGAAATTCCGGCCCCGGCATCCTCACGGTTGAGTCGCCGGGCAATGCCGCGAACGCGATCACCGCCGCCGCAGCCTCCGATCCGCACTTCGAAGGGATCAAGGTCACCTTCGGCGCGACGACGATCGGGGCCGCCATCGGCCAGTTCGCGAACTTCAATCCCGCGATCACCGCGGCGACGACCACGACGACGCCCGCGAACGGCTGCACGGCCATTTCCGAGGACCTCACGGGAAAGATCGCCCTGATCGACCGCGGTGTCTGCACGTTCGGAACGAAGATCCAGGACGCCCAGGACCGCGGGGCGGCGGGAGTGATCATCCTCAACAACCAGCCCACGGACCCGTTTCCGATGGCCCAGGACGGCGTGCACACCCCAACGATTCCGGCGGTGCTCGTGTCCCTCGCGGACGGCGTGACACTCAAGGCTCACGCTCCCGGAACGGTCACCGTGGACGGCTCTGCGTTCTTTGACTTTGTGACGACGAACGCGGACATCCTCGCGGCGTTCTCGAGCCGCGGGCCGACACCGTACGACTTCCGGCTCAAACCGGATGTGACCGCGCCGGGCGTCAACGTTCTGTCGAGCATCCTGGGAGGCCAGTTCTCGTTCTTCCAAGGCACCTCGATGGCGACGCCCCACACCACCGGCGCGGTCGCCCTCGTTCTGGCGGCCCATCCGACGTGGTCGCCGGACGAGGTCAAGTCGGCCCTCGTCGACTACGCGGATCGAACGGTCACCGGAACGGGTGGCCTTGGCCCGATCGCTCGCGGCGGAGGCCGGATCAACGTCCAGTCGTCCGTCGGCGCGGCGATCCTCTTGAGTCCCGCATCGATCAGTTTCGGAGGATTCACCGGAGGACAGCCAGTGGGCGCCGCGGTCGACGTGACCTTCGAGAACCTTGGCCCGGCGGTCACGTGCGCCCTGAGCCTGACGATCAACGACCCGACCGCGGCGGGATTCTTCTCGCTCAGTACAGCGAGCCTCAGCCTGAGCGCGGGAGGCACTGGGACCGTGACGGCGACCTTCAACGGCGGTCAGTCGGTCGGGACGGGCTTCTTCTGGGGAGACGCGGTCGCGACCTGCGGTTCGGCCACGATCCGGGCGCCCTGGTTCGCGGCGGTGCAGCGCGGCAACGGAGCCTTGAACGGAAACCAGAACTCGCCCGCGGCCTTCGGACTGGATCCCGCGGTGTACATGGACACCCGGCTCATGTCCGGCGGACCCTTTGCCTCGTGAGCGAGAACCTGCGGCCCCGGCGGAACCGGGACCGCACCCTTCCTTCTCTCTGAGTTCCAGTCTACGGGATCTCTCATTTGCCCAAGCGTTTCAGTACTCATGGGGGTCGTCACCCTTCGTCGGCTGACCCTCTTCTCATCATGAACGCGAAGCAAGGAAATCGTTCCAAGTAGAAAGCGGTTCGTCCGTCGAATTCTTGGATGTCAGAGGTCGCGGCGTCTTAGGCGGGCGACTCCGGCACTCGTCCTTCAATTGGTCAAGCGATGGCACGTCCCGAATGCCTCAGCCGTCTTTCGTGAGAGGCAGCGTATCCAATGGCCGGACACGCGACGGGAGGCCAGTCTCGCGGGGGTGGGGTGCGTTGGGAACCCCGGAGGCCCGAGCGTCGGCTTCCGACCGCCGTGAGTGCGACGCCTCGTAACGCTCGGAGACCCATGCCTGGCTTTCGGCATCCCACTTCCAGAGATGCAAGACGTCCCGGGTCAACTGAAGTACGGTACCCCACCAGGCGTCATTCTTCGGGCTCGACGGGTCGAGGTGGGCTGTGGCCAGGTAGATGTTGGCGAAACCGCAGACGGTGAAACGACCCTCCGAGACCTCTTCGAGCGCCGTCGCCACCATCGACCGATAGTTCTCGTCCATCTCGGCCAACTCCGGCCGCTGCTTCAGTCGAACCGCCAACTTCCGCAAATCCGCCTGCTTGCTCAATCTCGCCCGCCGCCGGTCTTGCAGGATCGAGGCTAACGACACCGGCTGACGATCACCGCGGGGCCGGAGTCTTCGAATGACCCATCTTAAAAACCGAACGAATCCGCCTTGGAGCATCGCATTGGACAACATCTCCTCGGCGCCGACCAGCGTTTCCAGGGCACCGTCCCACTCCTCCAGCTTGAGTTCGAAATTCTCTTCGAACTCCACGACCGACCTCGCCATCCGCGAAGCGAGACTACCGGGCTTCCGACCCCGAACGACGGCGGCGAGGTAAGTGTACGAACCGCGCCGTAGGAAAACTTTCTGGCTCCCGAGGTCGATCCGGCGAATGTCGTGACCCTGCCACTCAACGAAAGCCTCCCGCGCAAATTGCTGGATCGTGGTGAGCATGGCCGCCAAAATATCGCGATCCGTCGAGCTCTTGATCGTCTTCGAAAGATGCACGATGAGCACGCCGCTCCAATGGACCAGGAAGATCTCGTCGATCCGCCCTCCGCGCCAAATCACAAACGCGACGGCAATCGTCGCGAGGACACCTGCGACCGCGAGCCAAGCAGATAGGTCGACCCCGGCCGAGCCCGGCGGGGCAGCTGCGGTGACGATGATGCTCAGACTCGCCGTCGACGGGAAGGTCGACGGGGCGTCGGAAACCTCATCGTAGAAGTGGTACAAGGATGCGGAGGCCGTCAAGGCTACTAGAGTGAGTACGACGAGGAAGAGCGCGGACCCCATTAGGAGCCGCGCGTGAGCCGACATCCCTAAGCGCTCGCCTCGTGGCACCGGGAGGATTCCCGCCGTGTGTCGGGTTCGTCGCATGTATGCCACCACAGCCCATCTCTGCGGCGAAGGTCCGCGAATTCGTTTCTATGACAGGAAGGACCAATAACCGTACCGGTCCGATTATCACTTGGGCCGGCCTCATCGCGGAGGAAATCCAAAGGCCCCGGCGCGACACCGGCCCGTGGCGCGGGCGAGCCGGCACGAGCCGAACGTGGGCTACGCCACCCCCGCGATTCAGCGTGGGGGGTTTCAAGGCCGCGAATCTCAGGGGAAGGTTCTTTAGTCTGACAATTACCTGACACGAGCATGGAAGTCCCTCCCGGGCGAGTGGAACGGATCGCCGACGGGGGGCCCGAAACGATTCGAACCATCCTCGCCGAGCTTCGGGCGATGAAGTTCAACGGGGTCCTGAAGACCTCGGTCTTTCGAGGCGACACGCCGTCGCAAGGCGTCCTTGTCCTCCGGCGAGGGGATGGGGTCCTCGCCGAGCACCGGTCGAACGTCGACGTCGCCGGCCACGACGCCCTCCCCGAGATCCTGAAGGACGCGGCCAGCGCCCGGGCCCAGCTCGAGGTCCGCACCTACGACTACGGCCATTCCTCGATCAGCATCGACCACCTCCAGCGGAGCTACCCCGAGGCCGCGGTCGAGGGCATCGGTGACCCGGACGAGGTGCTCGATCAAGCGATCGCCCAGGAGGCCCGCGAGCGCGAGACGTACGAGAAGGAACTCGAGGCCCGTCGGGATCAAGAACGGACGCTCGTGGAGCGCGAGGAGGAACTCTACCGCCGGAAATGGGAACTCGAGCAGGAGTACCAGCGGAGCGCGACGCGACAGCGAGAGCTCGACTCCCTCCGGGCCGAACTCCAGACGGTGAAGGAGGCGAGCGGCCTGATCCTCAGCCGACTCGAGGAACGCCGGACCTCCCAGGACGTGGAGGTCGAGTCCCGGAAGAAGGTCCTTGCGATGGAAGCCGAGAAGGCCAAGTCGGAGCTCGAGGGCCAGCGACGCAGTCTCTCGGAGCGGCAGGCGAAACTCGGCGGATTGGAGCGGGAATTCGCGTCGAAGGAAGCAACCTATCGCGACCGCGAAACGTCGCTCGATGCCCGAGCTGCATCCCTCGAGCGCGAGCGGAAACAGATGAGCGACCTGTACGGCAACCTTCAGGCGGAGGCCGAGAAGATCTCCGAAGCCCGGAAGGTGTTCGAGGACCGACTCCAGGAGGCGGAACGACGCGAACGGCTCCTCACTGCCCAAGAGGCGGCCATCCGGGACCGCGAGACGAAGCTCCGCGAGCATGTGGCCTCCGTCTCGAAGCGGGAGCAGGCCATGGAAGAACGCGAAAAATCGCTGCCCCGACGGGTGGCGGATCTCGAGTCACGGGAGGCGGAGCTCGCCGAGAAGACCGCGAAGGTCGGCAAGCAAGCCGAAGCCTTCGAAACGCAAGATGCAAGCCTCGACGACCGGCGGGAGGAACTCGAGCGGGCGACGAAACGCATGGAGAAGCTTGCGAAGGACCTGGCGGGCAAGGATCGGAAGGTCTCGGAGGAGGAACGCGAAGCGCGGGAGCGACAGATCGACGTCCGGCGACGACAGCGGGATCTCGCGACCCGTGGGAAGGCGCTCGACCAGTTGAAGCGCCGGCTCGATCGGATGGACGAGGAGCTCTCCGCCAATCGCACGAGGATGAAGGCGCAAGCCGTCAAGTTGCTTCGATCGGAGCGAGCCGCCCAGCAGCGGCTCCGAACGATCGAGACCGCCGAGCGTGACCTGGACAAACGGGAAGCGGCCGCAAAGCGCCGGGAAGCCGCGATCGAGAAACGCGAGAAGTCCGCCGCTCGGAGTCGGTCGAGTCGTTGAAGGCCACGTTGGAGGAACAGGAGACCGCGTTCCTCGCGGACCTGCAGGACATCGAGACCCGGAAGGCTGCGTTGGCCAAGTCCGAGGCCTCGCATGCCCAGGAGACGAAGAAGCTCGAAAAGCGTTCGGACGCGGTGTCGAGTCGCGAGTCTCGGTCCAAGCAAGAGACCCAACGCCGCGAAGCGGCCATCGAGGCGCGCGAACGCGAGGTGGAGGAAGCTGAGGCCGCCCTCCGTGCGCGGGAAGAAGGCCTCCAGCATCGAATCGACGAGGTCGAAGACCGCGAATCTGCGGCAGAAAAGCGCGTGACCCGCGCCGAGGCGGACGGAAAGCGAAGGCAGGAGTCGATCGCCGCGCAACGCAAGAACCTGGAGGAACGCCTCGCGAAACTCGCGGCGGAGCGCGATCGAATCGGGGCGGAGCGGATCGCGTTGCAGACGGCCCAGACCGCCCTCAAGACGCGGGAAACGAAGCTGAAGGACCGCGAAGCTCGTGCGGCGAAGGCCGATGGCGAGCTCGCCCGTCGAAAGAAGGAACTCGCCCGAATCAAAGAGGGCCTCCGACGCCTGAGCTGACGGAGTCGAACGAATGAGCGCGATCGTCACGTTGACCACCGACTTCGGAGCGGGCGAGTACATCGGGGCGATGAAGGGCGCGATCCTCACGGTCGATCCGGAGGCCACGATCGTGGACATCGACCATTCGATCCGGCCCCATGACATCCGCCACGGGGCCTACGTCCTCTACGCCGCGATCCCGTACTATCCGTTCGCAGCCCACGTCGGCGTCGTGGATCCGGGCGTCGGCACGAAGCGCCGCGCCATCGTCTGCGTCTGCGAAGGCGCGTTCCTGGTCGGGCCCGACAACGGCCTCCTGATCCCGGCTGCGCGGCGACTCGGTCTGAAGGAGGTGCGCGAGATCACGAACCGGAAACTGGGCCGACCCGAACTCTCCGACACATTCCATGGCCGGGACCTCTTTGCCCCGGTCGCCGCGCATCTGATGTCCGGGACCAAGGTGAAGGATGTGGGTCCGCCGATCAAGGACTTTGTCGACCTCGACTTCGGCGAGCCGAAGAAACGCAAAGGCGGATTCGACGCGGTCGTCATCACGTACGATCGCTTCGGCAACGTCGTCACGAACATCCCGCGGCCACTCGCCGAGAAGGCGTGGGCGTTCGGCGACCGCCTCGCGGTGACGGTCGGTGGCTATGAAATGACGGTGCCTTTCGTGAGGACCTACGGGCTCGTGGCTCCCGGAGACCTCCTCGCCACGCTGTCCTCGAGCGGATTCCTCGAGATCTCGCGGCGCGAGGCGAGCGCCGCGGCCCAGCTCGAGGCAACGCCGGGCATGCCCGTGTCAGTGGCGAGGGCCGAGTCCCGCTCGTGAGACCGTCCGGTTCATTGCAATGGGCCCGACGCGAACGTCGTCGTCGCGTCGGAGAGCCGGTACCCGTAGCCGGCCGGGTAAATCGCCGTGCTAATGAGGAGACGATCCCCGACCGCGACGGGGCCGCCCGGTTGAAATTGAGAATACAAAGCCCCTTGGGAACTGTAATTGTAAAGGGAACTGAGCGGAGTCGCTGGGAGAGCCGTGGCGCCCCCGCCGGTCAGGACCGTCAGCATTGTGGTGAAGGGAGAGAGACCCGTCGGGACCGACGTGAACGTGAGGACCCAGTTCGTCCCGTCGCTCGATCTGGCCAGGTTTACTCCGATGCTCCGCGGGGCAGGCCCGGTGGGGACGCTAAGCGGCCACACGGAAAAGACCGCGACGAAGAGGCCCGCCAGGACGACTGCCATCGCGATCGCCAAGACCACGACGATCAGGGTCAGGTTCTCGGACGAGGGCGGCGAGGGAGGAGGGGACAACACCGCATACGGTGCAGGAATCATTCCGGGCTCGACGGCCCTCGGTAACGGAGTCCCGCACCGGGAGCAGAACCGGTTCGCAAACGAATTCTGCGTGCCACAGCGTGGACAGACGGCGGTCGCGGACGTGCAAGCCCTCCAATTGGTAGAATAGGTTCACCCGCGGGAAATATCTTCGCGCAAATGTTCATGCCGCGGACGATTTGCCTTCGGCCCAGCAAAGACATATCTAGGGACCGGACCTTCGGCGGCCGAAATGGATGCACGGAAAATCCTGCTCGTCATTTTCGACGGCCTAGGGGATCGACCGCTCACCGAACTCGGACACAAGACGCCCCTCGAGGCGACCCCGAAGCCGAACCTCGATTGGTTCGCCTCGAACGGTGTGAATGGACTCGTCGATCCGATCGCACCCGGCGTCGCGGCGGGCAGCGACACGAGCCACCTCGCGCTCTTCGGATACGATCCGCACGAGGTCTACACGGGCCGCGGCCCGTTCGAGGCCGCCGGCGTGGGCATCGATCTCAAACCGGGGGACATCGCGTTCCGAGGGAACTTCGCCTCGGTCGATGAAGAGATGAAGCTCACGGACCGGCGCGCGGGTCGGATCCGCGAAGGGACGGACGAACTGGCAAAGGCCCTCGACGGCCTGAAGCTCGGTCGGATCAAGGCGACGGTGCGGGCCGGGACGGAACACCGGGTCGCGGTCGTCTTGCGGGGCCGCGGCCTCTCCCCGCGGGTCACAGACACCGATCCCCACGAGATTGGCGAGGCGATCGAGGAATCGAAACCTCTCGAACCGGCGGCGAAGGTCACGGCGAAGGCCGTCAACGCATTCACGAAACAGGCCTGCAAGATCCTCAAGTCCCATCCGGTGAATCGCGCTCGGGTCGCGAAGGGCGAACCGCCGGCGAACGCGATCGTGCTGCGCGGCGCCGGCGTCTTTCCCGATCTCGTTCCGATTACTGAGCGTTTCCACCTGACCGCTGCCGGGATTGCGGGCGTCGCGCTGATCCGCGGGATGTTCCGGACCTTCGGCATGGACGTGATTGACGTACCCGGCGCGACCGGCGGCTTGGACACGGACATGATCGCGAAAGCGGACGGGGCACTGGACGCGTTGCGGAGTCACGACCTCGTCGTCCTCCACGTGAAAGCGCCGGACCTGTGCGGTCACGACGGGAACGCCTCCGAGAAGATCCGGGTAATCGAGCGGATGGACGCGATGATGGGCCACCTGAAGACGATGTTGTCAACCGACGTGGTCGTTGCTCTCACGGCCGACCATTCGACGCCAGTCGCGTTGAAGGACCACTCCGGGGATCCGGTGCCCCTCACGATCATCGGCGAAGGGGTTCGCGTGGATGACGTCCTCAACTTCGACGAACGCAGCATGGCCCACGGCGCCCTCGGTCGGCTCCGCGGGACGGACGTGATGAACGTCGTGCTCAATGTCTCGAATCGCGTCGAGAAGTACGGCGCCTGAGCGACCCGTCAAAGCCTAAATACGAGGAGGAACTTGCGGCCGCGCTTAGGGCGGAGGAGTGGACGCCGTGGCCCAAATCGATCTGAGCGTCATCATCCCGATCGCGATCCTCGCGGGGCTCGGCTTCGCCGGAATCCTGGCGCGCGACATCCTCCGACAGGACACGGGCTCCGAGCGGATGCGGGAGATCGCCGCGGCGATTCAGCAGGGGGCCCGGGCCTTCCTGCGGCGGCAGTACAAGTCGATCGCGATCATTGCCTCGATTCTCGCGGTGGTCTTCGCGGGTGCGATCTTCGGACAGAGTGCGGCCGCTGGGAAAACCGACGCGCTGGCGCTCGGCCTGAAGACGGCCGGTGCCTTCGCGCTCGGCGCGACCTTCTCGGCGTTGTCTGGATTCATCGGGATGCAGATCGCGATTCGAACGAACGTCCGCTCGGCGGCCGGGTCCCTGCGCTCGTTCAACGACGCCCTCGTCATCGCGCTGCGAGGTGGCGCCGTCTCTGGCCTTTCGATTGTCGGGCTCTCTCTGGCGGGCGTGTCCATTCTCTACTACGGATACGGGTACGGAGTTCCCGCGGACCACGACAGCCAGTACAATCTCATCCTGTCCATCGTCGGGTTCGGCTTCGGAGCGAGTCTCGTAGCGTTGTTCGCGCAGCTCGGCGGCGGCATCTACACGAAGGCGGCGGACGTCGGCGCCGACCTGGTCGGAAAGGTCGAGGCCGGAATCCCCGAGGACGATCCCCGGAATCCCGCAGTAATCGCGGATCTCGTCGGGGACAACGTCGGAGATTGCGCCGGACGTGGCGCGGACCTCTTCGAGTCGACCGCGGCGGAGAACATTGGCGCGATGGTGCTCGGCGTCGCGTTGTTCCCGTGGTTCGGGGTCCTCGGCGTGTTGTTCCCACTCGTCGCCCGCGGGTTCGGAGTGCTGGCCTCGATCGTCGGAGTGTACGTGGTGCGGGCCAGAGAAGAGGAGGCTCCCATGGGGGCGCTGAACCGCGGGTACCTCGTGACCACGCTGCTCGCCGCGGTCTTGTTTGGTTTCGCCGCGTGGGCGATGCTCGAGCCCTCCGGCGTCGATATCGATCCACTCGTGCCCGGGGTCCAACTCGCTTCCTCGGAGACCTGGCTGTTCTACTGGCTCTGCGGCATTGCCGGAATGGTGACCGCGTTCCTGTATGTCTGGATCACGCAGTACTACACGGAGGCCCGGTACCGTCCGGTGAGAGAAATCGCGCGGGCATCGGAGACGGGTCCCGCGACGAACATCATCTCCGGATTCTCGGTCGGCCTGGAGGCCACTTGGCTCCCGGTCATCGTCGTCGTCTCGGCGCTCCTGATCTCGTACTGGCTTGGGCAGTCGACCGGGATTCCGAACGGCGGAATCTACGGGACGGCCATCGCGACGATGGGGATGCTCTCGACCGCCGCGTACATCTTGGCGATGGACACGTTCGGGCCGATCGTCGACAATGGCGCGGGCATCATCGAGATGTCCGGGATGTCCGACGAGGCCCGTCGAAACATGGACAAGCTCGACGCGGCCGGGAACACGACGAAGGCCCTGACGAAAGGGTACGCCGTGGGCAGCGCGGGCCTCGCGGCGTTCCTCCTGTTCAATGCATTTCTCACCGAGGCCAATCTCAAGAGCGTGGACCTTGCCCACCCGGAGACGTTCGTGGGCGGCTTCATCGGTGCCGCGCTCGTATTCCTCTTCACGGCCTATGCGATTCGGGCGGTCGGTCGCGCGGCGTGGGCCATCATCAAGGACGTCCGCGACCAGTTCCACGAGGACCCGGGCATTATGGCCGGCACCTCGAAGCCTGACTACGCACGGTCGGTCGACATCGTGACTCGCAGCGCGCTCAAGGAGATGATCGTCCCCGGGTTGCTTGCGGTTGCAACGCCGGTCGCCGTCGGCTTCTTCTTCCGATTCGTCCGGATCACGCCCGGCCTCCCCGGGGCCGAACCGCTCGGTGGCACGCTGATGGTCGGGACCATCGCGGGCGTCCTCATGGCGCTCGTTCTGAATACCGGCGGCGGTGCTTGGGACAACGCGAAGAAGTTCATCGAGGCTGGCAACCTCGGCGGGAAAGGAAGTCCGACGCACAAGGCCGCCGTCGTCGGCGATACCGTCGGCGACCCGTTCAAGGACACCGCAGGCCCTTCGCTGCACATCCTCGTCAAGCTGCTCTCGACGATTACCCTCGTGATCGCACCGCTGCTCATCTGACGTCGCACACCTAGATGCGCCCCATGTGGAGCCCGGAGATTGGCTCACGGGGCCAACGGTTATATGCGATCGCACCTTTCCGCGCGCCGGAGGAGGAACTTGCAGCCCTCTCAGGACCAACCGGGCAATGCCCCACCGACGCCGCCGATGCAGGCCGGTGGGAGGAACCCGCGAACGATTCGAATCATTGTGATCCTCGTCGTCATCATCCTCGCGGTCTCCGCCGCGACCGCGTACTATGTGTTCGTTTCACAAAGCTCCGCATGTAATTTCACATCGACGAATCCGCTAATCTTTGACCAGCCGGAGAAGCCGGACACCCTTGACCCGCATACGACGTTCTCGACGCCGGGGTGGGGAATCGTACAGCAGGTGTACCAGAGTCTTGTGAACTATAACGGAAGCTCGTACACGACGTTCGTCCCGGTCCTTGCACAGAGTTGGACGGTTTCTGCGGACGGCTTCAACTACACCTTCGTCCTCCGCCACGATGTTCATTTCTCCAACGGCGACCCATTCAATGCCTATGTGATGTGGTTCAGCCTCTATCGGGCCATCGTGATGAACCGCGCCGGGAGCTTCATTCTCCAGGAGAATTTTTGGCTCCCGGGCGTCAACTATTACTCGGATGCAAATGACAGCGCGAACGCGACGACCTGGGTGACGAACGCGCTCAACACCTATGACTTCAGCAACCCGAACACGGCGCAACAAGCAATCATGGCTGCGGACAACAACTCGTTCCAAGCCGTCGACCGATACACCCTCGTCCTGAAGACGGGCAACGGCTACCTCGGGTACTTCCCTTACGCATTCCTGCTCGCGTCGATCGCGGGCCCGATTGCAAGCGCGGTCGACCCGATCGTCATCCGAGCGCACGGCGGAGTCACTGCCGACGCCGACAGCACCTGGATGACGACGAGCATGCTCGGCACCGGACCCTACGTGCTGAGCGGCGGCTTCCTCGATCCGAGCGCACCCAGCTACACGATCAATCCGGACCCGAACTACTGGGGAAGGAACGCCTCGCTGGCCGAACCTTCGAACAACATCATCCAGCCCGCGGCTTCCTCCATCCAAGTCGACTTCCAAGGCGACCCGGCTATCGCGGTCAACGACATGAAGACCGGGAAGGTCGTCGCCTCCTCATTCGCATACATCGGTCCTTCGACCGTCAACAGTCTGAAGGGAGTCGCGTGCGTGTCGGTGAACGCACTCAACACCGTGTACGGATCCACGGCCGGCGGCTGGTGGATCTACATGAATCAGAACACGGATCCCTTCACTAATTGGTCTGTGCGACAAGCCGTCGTCCATGCGATCAACTACGATCGAATCATCCAAGTCGCTTTCGGCGGCTATGCCGAGCGATGGGTCGGACCGGTTCCTCCTGGGTATCCTTACGCCAACCCGGACAGCCTGGCCCCATACGAATACAACCTGACCCTAGCGCGCCAGTACATGGCTCAGTCTCCCTGGCCGACGGGCTATCCAACCACAATCAAGTACGAGTACGTGAACTTGGGCGACTGGGCGGACGTGGCCAACCTCTTGAAAGACGATCTGGCAGCAATCGGAATCACAATCGAGCCGGTCGGCATCGCGAACATCGACAAGTTGTACGAACTGCAGGTCACGGATGTCAATGGAAACTGCGTCGCCCAAGGCACGGGGGCTGGCGGGCCTTTCCCGATCGGGCAGGAATTCTACACATCGGACTACATCTCGCCGGACGACTGGACGCAGAACAACGCAATCAGCTACGGGAGTGCAAACGCGTGTATGGCCGCGTACAACGATCCGAACATTGACACGCTGGTCTTGGACGCTGCGACTCAGAGCGACCCGAACGTCGCCAGGAGCGAGTACGCGACGATCACCCGGACCATGTACGACAACGCGACGGTCGCCTGGCTCGTGGTCCCGACCCAGTTCCAAGTCGTGAATACCCATCTGCTCGGCTTCGTGGCGAATCCGATGGGAGCCGCAATCCCGTTCGTCGTCGTGCAGAATACTGCCTACGCGAGGCGGAGCTGAGGCGAGTCAGCCAGCGGCCGTCTCCGCCCGCGTGGCGGGACTCTCAAGATTGACGAGCAGCTGATCTGGCGGAACATCCCCGATCTCCTCCGCGCGGTGGCATGCGGCCTCGCGGCCTGGTCGACCCGGAATCTCGCGCAACGGCGGATCCTCCGCGATACAACGGTCGATGACGAACGGGCACCGCGGCGCGAACCGGCAGCCAGGCGGCGGGTGGATGAGCGTTGGGACTTCCCCGCCAATCCGGTAGCGTGCCCTTCGCCGCCGTGGATCCGGCTGTGGGAGTGCCGCGAGGAGGGCCTTCGTGTATGGGTGGATCGGGCGCTGCATGACCTCTTCGACCGGGCCGACCTCGACAATCCGTCCAAGATACATCACGGCGACTCGGTCCGCGACATACCGAACCGCGGCAACATTGTGGGTGATCAGCAAGTAGGAAAGCCGCAACTCCTGCTGGAGGGTAACCAGGCGGTTCAGCACCTGCGCCTGCACCGCAACGTCGAGGGCGCTCGTCGGCTCGTCCAAGATGAGCAGTTTCGGTCGGACGCTCAGCGCGCGCGCAAGGGACAGACGCTGGCGGCCTCCTCCCGAGAATTCATGAGGATACTGGTCGAGGATACCCGCTGGGAGGCCCACCAACGGGAGGACCTGCGCGACACGAGCCTTCAGCTCCTCGCGCGAGACCGGTTCCTGGGCCAAGACGGGTTCTCCGACGATTTGCCACACACGCAGGCGGGGATCGAGTGAGCCCACGGGGTCCTGAAACACGACCTGGACGTTTCGCCGCCACTCGAGTAGGTCTCGTCCCGACAGGTTCGTGATGTTCTGCCCTTCGAACCGGATCCGGCCACCTGTCGGACTGTGGAGTTTCGCGAAGAGCCAGCCGAGCGTGGTCTTCCCAGATCCGGATTCGCCGATGAGGCCGAGCGTCTCGCCCGGCTGGATTTCGAGCGACACATCGTCGACGGCGTGGACGAATTCCTCAGGCTCGCGCGAGAGCGCGGCAGCGAGTGATCGGGAGAGAGGGAACCGCTTCATGAGGTGCTCGGCCTCGACGAGGGGAGCGCTCATGTCATCCTCGGCACTTCGTCGCTAAAGTAGCATGCGGCGAGGTGAGTCCGAACCGACGTCCCCTTCGCTGGTTCGAGCACGGGGCCAGGATCCGAGGTGCACACGTTCTTCGCGAGCGGACAACGAGGATGAAACGGGCAGCCCGCGGGCACATTCGCCAGGCTCGGGACAGAGCCGGCGAGTGCCGGCAGCGGTCCGCTTCGTTTGTACCCTTCCGGGATCGCACGCAGGAGTAGTTTCGTGTACGGATGGCGAGGGTTCGCGTACACCTCTTCGACCGGTCCGAATTCGACGAGATGGCCTGCGTACAACACCCCGACGTCATCGGCCATCTCGGCGATGACCCCGAGGTCGTGGCTGATGAACAGGATCGAGGTACGGACCTCCTCCATGAGTTCCTTCATCAGGGTGAGGACTTGCGCCTGGATCGTGATGTCGAGCGCACTCGTGGGCTCGTCTGCGATCAGGAGCGAGGGCTTGGCGCTGAGCGCAATCGCGATCATGATCCGCTGGCGCATTCCTCCGGAGAGCTCGTGCGGATAGAGATCGAGAATCGTCTCCGGGTCGTTGATCCGCACCAATTTCAGGTAGTCGAGGACATCTTGCATCAGCCCCTGCCTTCGAGCCGATTGCAACCGTTTCGGAAGGCTCGGGAGGACCGCATGCAGGAGCGCGTCACCACTCTTCACCGGTGCTCCTCGCGAATAGTCGTGCGGTTCCGTGACTGGAAAGAGGGTGGGTGCTTCACCAGATTCCCGCATCTTCCGCACGGTGACCGCCTCCGCTACCTGGTCGAAGATCCGGTAAGCCGGGTTCAGCGAGTTGATCGGCTCCTGGAATATCATCCCAATTCCTGTTCCGCGGAGGAGCGGGAGCTTCCATTTCGGCAGCTCCAAGACGTTGACCCCGCGGAAGAGGATTCGTCCGGATCGGATGCGGGCCGGAGGTTCCGCGAGTAATCGAGGAATCGCGTGGGCCAGGGTGCTCTTCCCGGATCCTGTCTCGCCGACGACTCCGACGACGCGGCCAGGACTGAGCTGCATGGAAACGTCTGTGAGGGCGTGGAACGTCCCGGCCCCGACCTCGTAGTCGATGGAGAGGCCCTGTACATCCAAGACCGGCTCGACCATTCGACTCACGCTTCCGCTGCGACCGCTGCCTTGCCGGGGAGCGTGGACGGGACCGCGGCTTGGACCAGGGCTCGTCGACTCCGGGGGTCGAGGATATCGCGTAGGCCGTCCCCGAACAAGCTGAAGGCGAGGACCGTCACGAATATCGCCGCACCCGCCGAGAGGACCGTCCATGGGAGCGTGAGCAAGAACCGCTCGTACGATTCCACCATCGACCCCCACTCCGGCACGTCCAACGGGACTCCGATGCCGACGAACGAAATCGTCGAGAAGGTCACAATCACCGTGCCGATGTCGAGCGTGTAATAAACGAGGAGCGGCTCAATCAGGTTGCGCAGGACGTGGCGAAAAAGGATTCGCGTTTCCGAGGTACCGGCGGCGCGGGCCGCGACGACATAGGGCTGATGCTTGATCGCGAGGACCTCTCCACGCGTGAGGCGTACGTAATACGGCCACCAGGTGAGCAGGACCGCAATCATCGATGGTCCTGTCCCTCTGCCGAGGGACGCCGCGATCGCGAGCGCGAGGACGAGCGATGGAAAGGCGAGGAAGATGTCGGTGACCCGCATGATCACGACGCTGACCACGCCGCCGAAGGTCCGCGGCTTGTCCCAGTAGCCCGCGACGAGTCCAAGGCCACAACCGACCAGGAGCGCGAATCCGGTGATACCGAAGCCGATCGCTAGGTCCAGGGGGAGGGCCGCGAGGATGCGGGAGAACATGTCCCGTCCGAGGTTGTCGGTCCCGAGAAGATGGGATCCGGAGGGCGCTTGACCGTACTCTGTTGAGAGACCGTTCGGGTCGTACGGAGTGAACAACACTCGATGTCCGAGGGCGACTTGCGTCACGAGAGGTACGACCACCACAAGGGTGGCGGTGACGGAAATGATCACAACGAGGATGAAACCAATCAAGGTCAGCGGGTTCGCGCGAAGGACTCGGTAGAGCCCACGAAGGTATTCTCGAAGAACGGCCGATCGGGGCTTCGACGATTCCGACGGAGATGCGGTCGGACGGGCGTTCATGGCCGGCTTGTTCGACCGCATCCTATCGCCAATCCACCCTAGGGTCGAGAAGTCCGTACAAGACGTCAGAAATCAGGTTCGAAATGACGACTCCGATCGCGAAGACGATCACGACAGCGATCGTCCCATTGAAATTGTACCCGGTGATCGCATCGAATGCATAGGCGCCGATGCCCGGCCACTGAAAGATTTCCTCGATCACGACCGTCCCGGACAAGAGGACCCCGGCCGTCACGCCCAAGATCGTCACCGTCGAGATCAGGGAGTTCCGAAGCGCATGCTTGTACAAAACGACGAAGTCGGAGAGCCCCTTCATGCGGGCCGTCTTGACGAAGTCGAGCGGGAGGACCTCGAGCATCGACGTCCGCGTCATCCGGGTCGCGATCCCCAAGTTGAGGAAGGCGAGCGAGGAAGCGGGGAGGATCAAGTGGAGAATCGCATCCCCGGCGAGAGCGAAGTTCAAGTTCAAGAGGGCGTCCAGGACGGACATGTGGGTCGGCCCGTTGAACGGCGGTGTGCTCGTGAAATCGCCCTTCGTGGGGAGTCCGAGCGCCGGGCCGACCGCGATCGCGAGAACCACGCCTCCGAGGTACGTTGGGGTCGCCCAGCCACTCAGATAGAACGTACGGACGAGATGATCGGCCCAACGCCCCGAGCCGTTCGCAGCAACGACGCCAAGGGGGATACCGACGACGGTCATGATTAGGAGAGCCGCAAGGACGAGCTCGAGGGTCGCCGGGAACGCCGACGAAATCGAGAGCAACACAGGCACGCCTCGGGGGCTGGCCCCCCAGTCGCCCGACACGAGGCTCGCCAAGTAATTCCAGAACTGGTCGGTGAGTGGCTTGTTGAGGCCGAAGCGGATGACGCACTGCTGGATTTGGTCCTGCGTCGCGTGGGGTCCCGCCCAGATCGCGCACGGGTTTTGGACGGCCACGTGAGTGAAGAAAAACGTGATCACGATGACGCCGAGGACGACCGGCAGCAGCTGAACGAGCCGTTTCCCGACGAACACGATGAGGTCGCTCTTGTTACGACCCATCAATCCTCACCTTCCCCGACCCGACGAGGACTCGTGCCATCCCCCGGAGCTCATGAGCCTCGGAGGGGCCCGGACCGACTTTCAATCCAACTAGTAAAGCCTCAATTCCCATAATAAGCTAGAGGCCGCGCCATGGGCCGAAGCGGCGCGTAGCCTCCGCCCCACCGACCATCAATTGCGCACACATCGAACGAAGCGTGCGCACGTAAAGCCCTAAATAGGGGGAATCGGTACAGCCGCCCGCCGATTTTCATGTACCAGCGGGTCCAGCGGGAAGACGTCGTCCGGATCCCGCCGGAGCGCCTCGGGGAGGACATCGACGCGGTGTCCCGGGAGCTCACGCGGACCACGCTGGAAGGCAAGATCGGGGCGGACAAGACCCTCACCCTCATCGCGAGCAACATCGAACGGGTCGGCGAAGGCCGCATCGTCCACGGGGACGGGGCCGTGTACCAACGTGTGCGGTACGACGCCCTCGTGTTCGCGCCAACGCTCCAGGAGATTGTCGAAGGGACCGTCGTGGAAATCCTTAAGTTCGGCGCGTTCGTGAGATTCGGTCCTCTGGACGGCCTCCTGCACATCTCGCAGGTTATGGACGATCGGGTCGACGTGGACGAGGAAGGCCAGCGTCTGATCGGCAAGGACACGAAGCGCGACCTCCGGATCGGCGACAAGGTCCGCACGCGCATCGTCGCGGTCTCCCTGAACGAACGGGCTCCGCGGGAGTCGAAGATCGGCCTGACGATGCGTCAGCCGGCGCTCGGCAAGCTCGACTGGATCGAAGAGGATCGTGCAAGGGCGGAAGGCCGCGTGAGGAAGAGGAAAGGCTGAGCCATGGTCGTGAAGATTCCGAAGGCGTGCAAGAACTGCGGTCACGTGACCGACGAGGACAAGTGTCCTCTGTGCGGCGGCGAGACGTCGAAAGACTGGCAAGGGTACGTCATCATCGTGGACCACCCGCGGTCCGAGATCGCGAAGAAGATGGGCATCCATGTCAACGGGAAGTTCGCCCTCCGCGTTCGCTGAATTCGCCGACGTCACGTTGCGACTCCCAGATTCGCTGCGCGAGTATCTCCGATGGCCGATGGGCGCCCTCGTCCAGGGGCCGAGCATTTTGCCGACGATCGGCTCTGCGAGCCCCGTGGTGACGGTGGGGGACTTCTGTACTCTGGACCTCGTCGCTCGCGGCCGAACGCCGGACATCTGCGTGGTCGACTTCAAGACGAGACGTCAGGAGGATCCGGAGCTCCGAGAGGCGCTGCAGCGGATTGGTTCGAAAGTCCTCCGGCTCACGAATCCTCCCGGGACGATCATGCCCGATTCGTGGCGCGTCCTCTCCGAAGCCTTTAAGGCAGACGAGCGGGTACGCGTCGAAGTCCGAGGCGAAGAGGACCTTCTCGCCCTCGTCTGCATCGCGCTCGCACCCCCGTCCGCGGCGGTCCTGTACGGCATGCCGACCCAGGGCGTCGTGGTCGTCCGGGCCGATGAGACCGCGAAATCGAGGGCCCTCGACGTCTTGAGGCGTATGGAACGGTAGCCGATGCAACTCGAGGTCCTCCAGAGAAAGGAAAATCCGCTCCTGAAGCGGGTCGAGGTCACGTTCAAGGCGACGCACAAAGCCGAGCCGACGCCGACGCGAGACGCGCTCCGGGCCTTCCTTGCGAAGGAGCTCAAGGCCACGAAGGACATCGTGGTCATCGATTTCCAGGCCTCGACCTTCGGTCGTTACGAGACCGTCGGCGAGGCGAAAGTCTACAAGTCCAAAGAGGAGGCGCTCGCGGTCGAGCGCAAGCACATCCTCGTCCGCAACAAACTGATCGAGCCCGAGGTCAAGAAAGAGGCCGCGCCGAAGCCGGAGAAACCCACCCCCACACCGAGGGCCGAGAAAACGGAAAAGCCCTCCGCGCCCGCGCCGAAGGCTGAGGCCCCGAAGGCGGAGGCGAAGCCGGAAGGGAAACCGGAGAAGGCCGCGCCGAAGGAGGAGAAGAGGGCCGCGGCCAAGGAAGAGAAGAAGCCCGCCGAGAAGAAAGAGGAAAAGAAGGACGAGAAGAAGGCGGAGAAGAAGCCTGAAGGCAAGAAGAAAGAGGCGAAGTGATGGCGGAAGCGAAGAAAGAGAAAGGCACGGCCGGACTGAAGCGAAAGTTCTACAAGATCGACGGGGATCGGATCACGCGGGAGCGGGCGAACTGCCCGAAGTGCGGCCCGGGCGTGTTCCTCGCGCGACACGGCGACCGGGTGTCGTGCGGGCGCTGCGGTTACACCGAGTTCGCGAAGAAATGAGACGGCTCTTCCCATTCTCAATAACCGGAACTGCATTCGAGGCTCGATAACCGGACCACTTGCCTTATCCCCCGGCCGGAACCCTGAGGACGCGTGAAGGCCGTGTTGGCGGGCGTCCTGCTGTCAGGCGTCCTCGTCCTTGCGTTCGGCACAAGCTTGGTTTCCGCCGTTTCGTTCGATGTCAGCTACACGGACCCGGCGAGCGATGTCGTTGAGTTCTGGACATCGAACATGACCCCGGTCCTGACGGACGGCAACCTCACGCTGAGTCCGTTTCCAGATAGCGTGAACATGCTTCACCTGACATCCGCGAACGCGAGTGCCGACGTCGTCCTCACGATGCAAGTGAAGGGCACGATCGCCAACCTCGACAACACCTCGTACCAAATTCGCCTGTACACGCGGCAGGATAATGCGACCCACTTCGCCGTGACGCACGTGAATCGAACGACCCTCCTCGCGTCGAACGCGACGGGCTTCGTCCCGATCGACCTGAGCGGCAGCACCACGATCGTGCAGGACACCCTCTCGGTCCGCGTGGCGAAGTCTGGTCTGGGAATCATCACGGCGTGGGAGATTGACGCGACCGCGACAGAGACGGGAGCCGTTTACACCTACATGGACTACGGTTGGCGGATCCCCGGCAACCCGGGCTCCGCCCCCCAGTTACCGGGCGCCCAATTCATCTTGCCGAACACGGCTTGGATTGCACTCGTCCCGGTCGTCATTGCCATCGTGGTTGTTATCGTCATCGTCCTGAAGGACCGGGCCGAGCGATCTTCGAAGAAGTCGAGCAAAGCAAAAGAGCAAGTCGCCTCGTTCCATCGCCGCGGAAAGCCCTAATCCGGGGACTTCTTTCGGCGGCCGAGGGCCTGTCGTCAGCTTGGATAGGACAGAGGCCTTGGCTGGACGGTCCGCAAAGTGGGTGATCGGGCGCGCCTGCCCCCTACCGAGTGTCTTAAGGCCCCGCCCGGATTCCGAGACCCGCTGCCCCCGTAGGCTAGTTTGGATAGACTTACAGGCTCCGGACCTGTGGACTTGGGTTCAAATCCCAACGGGGGCGCTCCACCTCGGGAGCCTCCTCCTGTGCGTGAAAACTCTGCTTTGAACGCGTGGCTGGACTCCGCGCTCCCGCCGGAAGCTTGATGCCTTCACTCCTACGATCAACTACCGCGCTTCCCCTCCCTCGCCCGCGGAAGGAACATGACGATATGGAGGGAAAGTGGGTTGAGCATGGAGTCCGCTCACCGCCGCGAAACTCTCGCCGTTCAAGATGGCTACTCACTCTGGAATCGCGAGGATGAAGAGTCCGAAGGCGAGGGGGATGGCAAACAGCAGGACGAACTCAACTTCCAGTGTCGGAAAGTACCCCCATGGTCAGGCCCACGGCAGCCGGGCGACCTTTATCCTCCTTCAGCCTATTCCTGGAAAGGGAGCAGGCAGGGGCGGTTCAAAAAGCCTGAGGCCCGACGAAGAGGGAGGGAAACGCGTGACGATTGCGGAGAACTTGCGAGTGATTGATTCCGGAATCGCGGCGCTGAACGCCCACGATTGGGATCGATTCGTGAGGCTCCACGCCGAGTCCGTCATCGACCTGAACCCCGCGGCGCCAGAACCGATCAAGGGGCGCGCCGCCCTCCGTGAGTATTATGAACAATTCAATCGGGCGTTTCCGGACCTTCGAACACAGAAAGACCGGAGCTTCGGCCAAGGCGACTGGGTGTGTTTGGAGACCACCAGCTCGGGGACACACAAGGGACCCCTGCTCGGGCCCGGTGGACAAGCAATCCCTGCAACGGGCAAATCCTTCCGGATGAAGGTGGCCGGGGTTTTCAAGCTGGAGCGCCGACGGATCACGGAAGTTCACGAGTACTTCGATCTCGCCGGCTTCATGGCCCAACTCGGCCTTAGTCCGAAGTAGGAGAGGCCCGTCTCGGCGAGGAAGGGTTCGAATCCGATCCGGCCCTCACTCACCTCAGGAGTCGACTCCGAGACCTCATCGCTCCAGCGCCATTGCCATCGCGTCGCCGCCGCCGATGCATAGCGTCGCGAGCCCGCGGTGCACGTCCTTCTCTTTCATTGAGTGCAGCAGCGTGACCACAATCCGATTCCCCGAGCAGCCGATTGGATGGCCCAGGGCGACGGCGCCCCCGCAGATGTTGAAGACCTCCCAAGGGATGCCGAGCTCCCTCCTCACGCCGACGCTCGCCGAGGAGAACGCCTCGTTGTGCTCGACCAAATCGAACTCATCGAGCTTGAGCCCGGTCCGGTTCATCAGCTTCTGCACGCACGGGATCGGCGCGAACATCACCTCCTCCGGTTTCACGGCCTGAGAGCAGAAAGCTCGGATCGTCCCCAGCGGATCGACCCCGATCTCGCGCGCCTTGCGTTCGCTCATCAGCACCGTTGCGCTCGCGCCGTCGGAAATTTGGGATGAATTGCCGGCGGTCAGCACGCCGCCCTTCTTGAACACGGGCGGGAGCCTCGCCAAGGCCTCGAGAGTCGTGTCCGGCCGGAGGCCGCCGTCCCGCTGGACTATCACATCCTTCCCGTCAGTTTTGGTCTCGACTGGGACAATCTCTTTCGCGAATCGGCCGGACTCGGTAGCCTGGTTCGCGAACGATTGAGAGCGCAGCGCGTATTCATCGCACATTTCCCGTGTGAGGCCCAGTCGCTCCGCGATGATCTCCCCGCCGATCGCCATGTGGAAGTCGTTGTAGATGTCCCATAGGCCATCCGTGATCATCGAGTCGAGGACCTCCGCGTGGCCGAGATTGAAGCCCTGGCGTGCCCGTGGCATCAGATACGGCGCCCGCGTCATGTTCTCCGTGCCTCCCGCGACGATGATCGCATCGGGGTCGTCCTCGATCGCGCGCACGCCTTCGACCATCGCCTTCATCCCACTGCCGCAGACCATGTTCACGGTCGTTCCGCTCACGCTCTCCGGAATCCCCGAGAAGATGACGACCTGGCGGGCACAATTCTGGTAGAGCCCCGCTTGAATCACGGAGCCGAAGAACAGCTCGCTGACGTCTTTCGGCTCGATGTTCGCCCGGCGGATGGCCTCCCTCACCGCGAAGGCGCCGAGCCGGGGGGCCGGGACCTCGGAGAACGCGCCCTTGAACCGGCCGATCGGGGTTCGCGCCGCGCCCGCGACGACGACCTGGGTCCTAGACGTCACATTCCGGCGACAGCGATCGACTCATAAGTAACTGCTGGAGAGGGGCCATCGACCCATGGCGAACAGTGTTCTTGATCATGAGCGCGATGGCTCGAGATGTCCACGGAATCTCACTCTCGTTGTGATTCGTTCTCCGGGTGCTTCGTCGATCGATCCTCTTTCTCGCTGGTCGAATTCTGCGTCAGATCCGACGAATAGTCGGGGTGTTCGACTCGCCTGTACGGCTCGGCCGGTTTGCCGCCGTTCGGCTCCGTGAGGAGCTTCGCGAGGTAGGCCGTCAAGAGCGTGCCCGCGCCCGATCCATCTGCGCCGGACGTCACGAGCGTATCCGGCGTCACCCGGATCTTGCCGTCGCGGACCTCCTCCATGACCTTGACGAGCGCGACCCGGTCGGAGCCGAGCACGTCCGCCTGCGCATGGTACGCGTCGGCCTGCGCCTCACCGACCATCCGGATCGCGGCCGCGTTTCCGTCCGCCTGGATGCGCGTCGAGTCGCGCACGCCTTCCGCTTGCTTGATCGCGGCCTTCGCGAGGTTCTCGTTAATCTGGACCTGGTACGACGCCTCGACCACCTTGGGCTGGAGGTTCGCCCGCGCCGTCATCTCCTGGACCGCGATGCGCCGCTGCTCGGCGGTCGCCTGCTGCTCGTATTGCGTCTGCTGCTGGATCGCGATCTCCTTGTTCGTCTGCGTCGCGAGGAGCGTCGGGTCCACGGCGATGTACGAAATCAGAAGGTTCTGCGCCTCGACGTAGTACTTCGCAAACTGCACGCGGGCCCGGTTCAGAGCCTCCTCTTGGAGCTGGGACCGGCCCTGGACGAACTCGAGCGCCTTCTTTTCGCCCGCGTTGTTCCGGAACGATGCGTCGATCAGCGGATGCACGATCTGCTGGATCAGGTTGAACACGGACCCGAACCGCGCGATGACGAACGCGGCGTTCTCCGGCAGGATGCGGATGACCATCCGGACGTCGACCTCGAGCTTGAAGCCGTCCCTGGACGTCACGAGCAACTGGCCGAAGCGGAAGAACGACAGGCCCTTCTCGCCCTGTTCCGTCAGGTAGGGATAGTCCGATTCCGCCGTTGGAGGATCCGTCGGCCGACGCGAGAGGCTCGGCGCGTCCGGCCGATCGGACCGGGCCCAGTCGACCATGATCGCCGAGGTCGGCACGAGGTAGGCCGTGAACGCGACCCGGTTCAGGTTGTACTTGCCCGGAGCCACGGGATTCCGCCAGATCCCCCGCCGATTTCGGTCCGGGACGAGCAACCGCTCGACCGCCGCGTGGATCGTCTGGTCGAAGTCCGGGCTGTCCGTGACGGGCACGGGCTGGATGTCGGCCTGATCGAGCTCCTCCCCGATGTTCGACCGGAGGACCGCCACGAAGCCCGGTGGCACCTCGGCGACGTCGTCGATCTGGACCTGGAAGAGGGTCGGATTGATGTAGTACCGGCCCGGCTGGAGCGTGTCGAGCTGAGGTCCTCGGAAGCCGCCGCTGTCCAGGAAGGCCTGGCCGTCCTGGAAGAAGTTGTGCGTCCGGCCGATCGGGTGAGCCGCCGTCGGGGCGACCTCGGGCTGAGGTGCCACGATGAACTTGGGCGGGAGCGGCTGTCCGTCCTGGGCGGTCACGACCCCGACCTTGCCGGAAGCGACCTCCGTCGCGGGCTGCTTGGCCACGTAGAACAGGAACGGGTTGATCCGATACGTCCCCGGTCGGATAATCGCGACCTGCGGGCCCTTGAACCCGCCGTTATCGAGGAACGCCTCGCCGTCCTGGAACTGGTTGCACTCGACCTCGTCCCCGAGGAGCCGGCCCTTCGGCAGCGGACGACCGTCGATGGCCTCGACCGTCGCGATCTCCGTTTCGCCGACCTGGACCACCTTGGACCGGCGCATGCTCCAGACGACGGGCATCCGCCAGTAGAGGCCTGGCATCAGCGTCGCCGCCTGCGTCCCGATCTCGCCGTGTCGGGCGATGACCTGTCCCGCGGGCATCTTCCGCCCGCCGAGCCGCTTCACGAGGACTCCGACCTCGCCGGCCCGGATCAGATAGAGGCCTTTCAGGAAAAACGCCAACGCCACGACGAGCCCGAACCCGGCCACAAGTACGATCGCCTGGGTGATGCTAAGGATGTCTGCCATCTTCTTCCCTCCTTGATCTAGATAGTGACGCCTGGAGGGATGATTCTTGTTCGGGACTGCCCGGGGCTTGCCGCATGGAGCCCCCGAGCGGGCCCGCGGACGCGGGCCTCACACGGTACGAAGGAAGAGTGCCTCAGGCAGCGAGGAACGCATTCCCCTATCCCTTCGTCTCTCGATTCTCCTTCGCTCGGAACACGACGATTCTTCGCACCAAGTTGTAAGGAATGGGCTTATCGATCGGAAATTGCACGGAACCTTTTCCTTGTTTGTACGGCGAGAGTTCCTTCTCAAAGGCCTTCATGCCGGATGGAATCGGATAAAATCCGATATGATTCTCGTACGCTGCGAAGTAGACCAACCCCCTGCCGTTCAGTTTGAATGTCGGCATTTGATAGCTGATCGTCTCGACCGCTTCGGGCGCGGCTTTCCGTATCGTCTTCCTGATTTGCTGGAGGATGCCTTGGACATCCTTAGGGAAGGTCTCGATGTACTCGTCGATCGTCTTCCATTGATTCTTGGTGTGGTCCATTGGATCCGCCTCACCATCAAACGTTCTGCCGTTCAGGCTTTCGAAGTCCGCGGCGACGCCCGCCCGTCCGTAACTCGTTCCGGCTCATAGCGGAGAATGACGCCGCCTGACTTCAACGGTCTCGCTTCCAGCAATTTCATCTTGAGCCGCTTCGAACCCGCTTTGAAGAGCGGATTCCCGTGGCCCAGGAGCAATGGTGTCAGAGCCAGGTCGAGTTCATCGAACAGGCCGTGCTCCAAGAGCGTCGCGGAGAGATCGGCGCTGCCGAAGACGAACAACGTCTTGCCGGGCTGCTTCTTCAGCTTCCTGACCTCCTCGACCACGTTCTCCTTCACGAACGTCGTGTTGTTCCAGTCGGCGTTCTTGAGTGTCCTCGAAAAGACGACTTTCGGGATCGTGTTCATGAAATCGGCGATTTCGCCTTTCTGGGACGGCCAATACGAGGCCATCCCCTCGTAGGTCACGCGCCCAAACAACAGTGCGCCCGTCGACTTCGACTGCTCGATGGCATACTGCTCCATCTCCTCTCCCCAGACGGTATCGTGCCAGTCGATCTCCCAACTCTTCGGGCCTTCAAAGAAGCCGTCCAGCGTGACCAAGTTCCACATGATGAGTTTTCTCATGTCACTCCCCCGATTCAAGGAGGTTCCATCGTGCGACCCGCATATATCCCCTTTCTGAATCCGTCCGAGGATTCCCGCATGCACCCCAAGGCCCATGCCACGTTCGGGGTTCGAGCGGTCATTCGTAATCACTCTGCTCTCCCGCGGCACCCAGGTCCGGCGTCGCCTGACTCGTGAATGCCGGTACATCTTCACCACGAAACCGGAGCGCAATCCCCAGTCCGATCGCGCTCAACACGGCCGCCCCGAAGAACGCGTATCGGAACCCGGTGAGGCCGAGCTGCGGATCGAAGGTGCTGGCGACCGTCAACACCAAGGACAGGCCCAGGGGAAAGCCGAGGCGTTGGGAGGTCTGGATCAACCCCGAGGCCAGGCCCTCCTCCCCGTGCTTCGTGCCGGCGAGGCCCGCAATCGCGAGGGCGGGAAACCCGATGCTGGCCCCGAGCGCCCAGAGAATCGTGCCGGGCAAGATTCCGAGATAGCCCCAAGCGACCGGAAGCGGCGCAAGCGCGGCCAACCCCAAGGTGACAAACGTCGTGGAGATGACGAGTACGCGCTTCAGGCCGAGTCGGTTCATGAGCCACGAGGATCCCCAGCCGCCGACGAAGAAGAAGATCGCCGCGGCCGGAAGAAAGGCGAGACCGGCATCCAATGGCGAGTAGCCGAGGATCTGCTGAAGGTAAACGGTCAACACGATGAGCGCTCCGGCCGAGGAGCTCACGACCAGCGAGAGGACATTCGCGGTCAGGGTCGTCCGGCGGCGCACGAAGGCGAGGGGCATGAGGGGCGCCTTCGACCGGTATTCGATGGCCAAGAAGACCGCCAGCGTGAGCGCGGATAGACCCAGTGGGAGTGCCGCCTGGATCGTGAAGAGGCCGTCCGTCGCGGCAATCGTGAACGCGTATACGAGGAGGATCAGGCCGGCCGTGACGGTCACAGCGCCCGGGATATCGAGACGCCTCGACGTCGCGCGTCCGCCGCCGTTCCGCGAGATGAACCGTTGAGCCAAGATCGTCGCCACGGCTCCGATCGGCACGTTCACGAACATGACCGACCGCCAGCCAAACGCCGCGGTGAGGATGCCGCCCGCGATCGAGCCCGCCGCGAACCCCGCGGACAGGATCGAGACGAGGACCCCGAACGCCCGGTTCCTCTCCTTGCCCTCCGGGAAGGTCGCCGCGAGGATCGCCAAGGCCGTCGCGGTGGTCATCGCCGCCGCGATGCCTTGAATCGCCCGCGACACGACGAGCGAGAGGAGCGAGGGAGCGAGGCCTGCGGATAATGAGGACACGGTGAACAACACGATTCCGAAGACGAAGAGGCGTTTCTGGCCGTAGACGTCACCGGCCCGACCGCTGACCATCAGGAACCCGGCCAACGTGAGCCCGTAGACGCCCGTGACCCACTGGCTCTCCGCGAGTGGGGCGAGGAACTCTCGCTGGATCGTGGGCAGCGCGACTTGGACCACGGAGAAGTCGACGACATCCAGGAACGCCGCTGCGATGATGACGGCGAGGATCAACCGTGCGTGAGAACTCGCGGCCGTCCTCAGCGGACTTGCAGTCTCCGGTCCGGCCTCGACGGGTCCATGTCCCTCGTTCTCTGTCACTCGAAGTTCTCCGGTCTACGTTGCTGCCGCTCCAACCATCGGTCGTTCATGAACCTGCGTTCGGGGCGTTCCGAAGGCCTTAGTATTGACCCGAACTATCCGCGCGCCATGGAGTCGGCGAGCCTCGCTCGTTTCCTCTTTGAACTCGCCTCGGACGAACGACTTGGGATCCTCGACGCGATTGCGGACAAGCCGATGCGACACGCCCAGATTGCGCGCCATCTGAAGATGACCGATTCCGAGACCACCCGACACCTGAACCGCCTGGCTTCGGCCGGTCTGCTGATGAAGAATCCGCAGAGCCAGTACGAGCCCACGAACCTGGCCCGACTCGTTTCCGCCGGGTTCCCGTTCTTCCGGTTCCTCCTGAACAACCGCGAGTTCCTCCAGAAGCACAACGTCCGGGTGCTGCCCTCGGGATTCGTAGAGCGGCTCGGCGCCCTGACCGCGGGCATCTTCGTGACCGGAATGTACGATGTCGCGGCGGCCCAGGTCCGGTACCTCCGGGCCGTGAAGCAACGCATCTGGGTCCTGACGGATCAGATGTTCGAGCAAGCCCTCCCGATTCTGCGGGAAAAGGCCACGGTGGGCGCGGACGTCCGCGTGATCCGCTCCCGTGAAGGGTTCGAACGCGAGATCGCGCGACTCCCGCCGGTCGAGAGGAACTACCCGGTGCGCCTGGTCCCAGACGCTCGAATCTTCCTCGCGGTGCTGGACAACGTCGCGGGAGTTTGCTTCCCGAACGTTGACGGAAAGGTCGACATGGAGGCCATGATGCTCCTGACCGACCCATCGGGACATCGATGGGCATCGGATCTCTTCGCACAAGAGTGGAGTGAGGCCCGCGAATGGCTGGGCCCTCCGGGAGCCGTGAATCGGTAGCGCCGCGCCGTTCCAGGCAGGCGATCCGATCCCGCACGGGGCGCGACGCTCGTCAGCATCGCATTTGGGTAGAGCCGGTCCTTGGGGACAGACAGGTTGCCGCGGTACTTTCGATGACCCCTTCGGAATATCGTTATATATCCGAGCGGCCTCGGTCGGTTCACGAGGTAAGACGATGGCAGAGCAGCCAAAAACGGGTAGTGTCGTACACGTCGAGTTCCACGTCAAGGAACCGAAGAAACTCGAGAAATTCTATGGAGCGGTGTTTGGGTGGAAATTCCAGGAAGTCCCGGGAATGGACTACTCGCTCTTCCAGGCGGCAAGCGGTCCGGGTGGCGGCGTCGGGGGACTCCAACCAGGCAACTGGCAGTCGGGGGTCATCAATTATCTATCCGTCCCCTCGGTCGACGAGTATCAGGAGAAAGTCAAGAAGGCCGGCGGGAAGATCATCGTGCCGAAGGCCGAAGTCATGGGCCAGGGCTGGTTCGCCGTGTTCGAGGATCCGTCGGGCACTCGGCTGGCCTTGTGGCAGCAGAATCCGAACACGCCGCAGATGTAGTTTGGGAGACTTCGGACCCGCCAGCGGCTCCTTCGCCGGCGCGATCGAGCCGAAACCTTAAGGCGTCGAAGGGTTCGTCCCTGCCCATGGAGAAGTTCGACAAGGCGAAGCTGAAGCAGCAGCTCTCGCCGCTTCAATACGACGTCGTCGTAAACAAGGGGACGGAACGACCCTTCACCGGAGAATATTGGGACAACCACGACGCGGGCGTGTATCTTTGCGTCGTCTGCGGAACCGAACTCTTCGCATCGGGGACCAAGTTCGACTCGAGGACCGGCTGGCCGAGTTTCTGGGCGCCCGTTCAGGAAGGAAACGTTCGCGAGGAGCAGGATAGGAGCCTGTTCATGCGCCGCACGGAGGTCGAATGTGCCAACTGTGATGCCCACTTGGGGCACGTGTTCGATGACGGGCCGAGGCCGACCGGGCTGAGGTACTGCATCAACTCCGCGTCGCTCAAATTCCGTCGGCAATGACCCGCCTTCCGAGCCGCGTTCGCGCCTGACCGTCGGATCCCGTGGATCATGCCATCGTCGCTTCATCACTTAACATAGTCGTTAAATATGGCAAACGCTATCACTTAACAAGATGGTTAATCGAGCGGGAGTCGCAGCGGACCTCGACGCGATCTTCGCGGCCCTGGCTCATCCGATTCGGAGGGCAATCCTCGAGCAGCTCTCGGGAGGGGACGCCACCGTCGGGGCTCTGGCGGAGCCGCACCGGGTGAGCTTGCCCGCGATCTCGCGGCACTTGCGGGTCCTCGAGCAGGCGGGACTCATCGAGGTCCAGCCCGAGGGCCGCGTCCGCCGATGCCAGATTGATGCGGCGCCGCTCAGCGCGGCGTTCGGCTGGCTTACGCGGTATCGCGTCCTCTGGGAGGATCGATTCGACCGGTTGGCGGAGCATCTGGAAGGGCGGCCGAAACGCTCCAAGTCATCAAAGGTCGGGAGGAAACAGCATGCCAGGTAAGAAAAACGTGAAACTGAAGGGACAGAGAACGAAAGCAGCGGACAAGGGCAAGAAGGGCGAACTCGTACTCGCGCGCGTGTTCGACGCACCCCGCGAGCGCGTGTGGAAGGCATGGACGGAGCCAGCGGAGGTCAAGCGATGGTGGGGGCCGAAGGGGTTCACGGTTCCGACCTGCAGGATCGACCTCCGAGTCGGGGGCACGTACCTGTACTGCATGCGCTCGCCCGAGGGGAAAGACTACTGGGGCACGGGCGTCTACCGCGAGATCGTGCGACCGAGGAAATTGGTGGCCACGGACAGCTTCGCGGACGCGAAGGGCCGTGTTGTTCCGGCGACCACCTACGGGCTCAGCGGCGAGACGCCGTTGGAAATGCTCCTGACCGTGACCTTCCAGGATGTCGGAGGGAAGACGAAGTTGACGCTTCGCCACGACGGGCTCCCCGCGGGACGAGACCAGGAAGGCGCGGAACAAGGCTGGACCGAGTCCTTCGAACGGCTTGCGGCCTCCCTCGCAGAGGGATCTTTCGAAGTGGGGGTCCTCACGGATCGAAGGAAGCGGCAGGTGGTCATGTACCGGGTGTTCAACGCCCCGCGCGACCGCGTGTTCCAAGCGTACACAGATCCGAAGCTCATTCCGAGGTGGTGGGGACGACGGGGGCAGACGACGACGGTCGAGGCAATGGACGTCCGAAAAGGTGGTCGGTGGCGGTACGTATGCCGCGATCCGGACGGGACCGAATACGGGTTCCGGGGCGAGTTTCGGGAGGTCCGGCCGCCGGAGCGGATCGTCTCCACCTTTGAATTCGAGGGCATGCCGGGCCACATCGTCGAAGACACCGCGACGTTCGAGGGGCGGGACGGCAAGACGAAGGTGACGGTCACGTCCCGTTTCGAAACGATCGAGGATCTCAACGGCATGCTTCAGTCCGGAATGGAGGAAGGGGCGCAAGAGACCTGGGATCGCCTGGAAGAACTCCTGGGCAAAACCGAGGTGAGCGAGATGACGACAAAAATGAAGACGATCGCATCGACAAACGTGTCTCGACCGAAGATCATCCTCGAGCGCACCTTGCGTGCGTCCGTGGAGGATGTCTGGGAAGCCTGGACGACCAAGAAGGGGCTGGAAGCGTGGTGGGGACCGCAAGGCTTCACCACAAGCGTCCGGAAACTCGATCTGCGCCCGGGCGGCAAATTCGAGTACGCCATGACCGCGACCGGTCCGGAGGCGATCGAGGCGATGAAGTCCGCGGGCTTGGACCTCACGAGCGTCGCCGGCGGGACGTACAATGAGGTGACCCCGCGTCGGCGGCTCGTCTACACGACGTTGGCCGACTTCGTCCCTGGCGTCACTCCGTACGAGGTCGTGGCGGTAATCGAGCTTCATCCCACGGCCGGAGGCGTCCGGCTGGTTGTGACCGAGGATGCGATGCACGACGACCTGTGGACGGAGCGGTCGACCATGGGGATGGACAGCTCGCTCGACCGACTCGTGAAGTTCCTCGACGCGCGCTCCGGCAGGCGACAGACCACGAGGTGAACGGGTCCCGACTCCAGCCCGCACTCCTACCGACGGCCGGTCACGACGGTGCCGCCCCATTCCTCCGGGGCGACATCGGCGACGGACTGGGAGAACGTCCAGACGTGACCGCCGAAGTCCTCGGTCGAGTACTGCCGTTCGCCGTACGGATAGTCGGCGGGGGCCTCCAGGATCTTGGCACCGCGCTGCCTGGCCCGCTCATAGTGGCGATCGACGTCAGGGACACGGACCATGATCGAGTGGCTTGAGTCGCTTCGGCGCAAACGAGGCGCGGCGCTCGTCTTCGAGGAGCCCGTTCCGGATCCGCGCGGACGCGCCGCGGCGACCACTGACCCGTCGCCAATGGTGAGTTGCGACCGATGGCTCCCGATCCGAACCCGCTCCGTGAATCCGAAGACATCGCACAACCAACCCACCGCTTGCACGAGGTCCGGGTAGACGAGCACCGGGGTGACAGTGGACAAAGGGATCGATCGGTTCGCAATCATGGGTTCGCGATGACCCGGCGCTCTTTAATGACTTCGTCGAGAGCGATGCAAGGAAGTGAACACTCGTCACGCAAAGGATTTTCGCGGATTCCGCGCTTCCGCTTGCCCGGTACGATCGGGGAGAGAGAACCATGTGTCGGAACATCAAGACGCTCTTCAACTTCGAACCTCCCGCCACCGACGGCGAAGTGCGAGAAGCCTCGCTCCAATTCGTGCGGAAGCTCTCGGGCTTTAGCAAACCGTCGCGGGCCAACGAGGCGGCGTTTCAGCGCGCCGTACGCGAAATGACCGCAGCCGCCCGGAAATTGTTGGATTCTCTGGTGACCGATGCGGAGCCGCGCGATCGCGAAGTGGAAGCCGCGCGCGCTCGCGCCAGAGCCGTGGAACGGTTCGGCACCCCCTGAACGTCCGCGGTCTCGGCTTGCAGCCGACCAGGACTCGTCGAGGGGAGTCCACATGATGTCTTGATAGCGACGCCCGAGGATTGATTACGGTTGAGCTTGTTCGACGCCGGACGCACATGGGACCACGCGGAGCCGCGGGGCCGTCCTCCTTTTCCGTTGGACTCGTTCTCATCCTCGTCGCGCTGACCGCGCTCGCTTCCCACGTTACGTCTTTCGTGCCTCCAAGAATCGAACTCAACGCGATCGGATCGATCCCGGGGACCGCGAGCCCCAAGGCCGTGACGAGCCCGTCCCTTGGGACGAACCGCGGCCTGCCGACGTTGGGCTGGAACAGTTGGAACGCGTTCGGGTGTCGCGGCCTGACCGAGACGCTCGTCCGCGAGACGGCGGATGCAATGGTCAGCAGCGGGCTCCTCGCCGCGGGCTACGATACCGTGACGCTGGACGATTGCTGGTCTGCGGTCTCGCGCGACGCCTCGGGAAATCTGACGAACGACCCCGCGAAGTTCCCGAGCGGGATGAAGGCCCTCGGCGACTACATTCACAGCCGCGGCCTGAAGTACGGAATCTACGCGTCAATCGGCACGGCCACATGTACAGGAGGAACGGCCGGCAGCCTGGACCATGAATTCCAGGATGTGGCACAGTTCGCGGCCTGGGGCGTCGACTACATCAAGGCGGATCGGTGCGACGCGAACGGCTTGGTGATGAAGGACATCTACGCCCGCTGGCGCGATGCGATCGTCGCCTCGGGCCGCCCGATCGTGCTGAGCGCGAGCGATAACACGCCGACGGACGAGCCGTGGGCATGGGGACCCGTGACGGCGCATCAATGGCGGATGTCGGGCGACATCTCCGACGACTGGGGGACGATGATGGCCATCGTCGACCGCAACGTCGCACACGCCGCGGCCACTGCCCCGGGGACGTACAACGATCCCGACATGCTCGAGGTCGGCAACGGCGGCATGACGGACGGCGAGTATCGAACGCACCTCGGGTTGTGGGCTCTCATGTCCGCCCCACTCATCGCGGGCAACGACGTGCGGAGCATGTCCGACGCGACGCGCACGATCCTCTCGAACCCCGACGTGATTGCGGTCGACCAAGACGCGCTCGGATTCCAGGCGACCCTCGCCGCGGACCTTGGGAATGGCATGCAAGTCTGGTCGAAACCCCTCGCGGAGAACGGCGCGCGGGCCGTCGGACTCCTGAACCGCGGCAATGCCGCGGCGACGATCCAGGTCGAGTGGGCGTCGATCAATCTCGCCCCCGGGACCGCGACGGTCCGGGACTTATGGGCTGGGGCCGACCGTGGAGCATTTCAGAACAACTATAGCACGATCGTACCCACACATGAGATGGCCCTCCTGAAGGTGGTCGGCGTCGATCCGCCGGTTGCCGGTGGTTCGTTAAGCGGCCAGCCGTGGACGTACATGGCGAACGAGCAAGCCCCGGTCGAGCGGAATTCAAGCTTCGGCGGGCATCCGCTCGGGCTGGACGGGACCCAGTACGCGGTGGGATTCGGCACCCAGGCCCCATCGGCAATCGAGTTCCGCCCGGACGCCGCCTGCCGGAGGTTCGCCTCGGACATCGGGGTCGACGACGAGGTCGGGAGCCTCGGGAGCGTGATCTTCCAGGTCTGGGGCGACGGCGTGAAGCTCTACGACAGCGGCGTGATGACTGGAGCGACGCCCACCGCGACCGTCAATGTGAGCATCACCGGCGTTCGGAGCGTGCGGCTCCAGGTCGTGGCCGTGGACTCCACGAGTGACGATCACGCGGATTGGGCGAATGCCCAGGTCAGCTGCGACACCGGACCATCGCCGAATCTGCCGCCCCATGCGCGATTCACCGCGAGCCAGTCCCGGACCGTCCCTTGGACTCCGGTGACGTTCGACGCCGGCTCTTCGACAGACCCGGATGGGACGATTGTCTCCTACGCCTGGGACTTCGGTGACGGGTTCAGTGGGACGGGGGTCCTCGTCGGCCACGCATTTGTTGCCTCAGGACGGTTCTCGGTCGTCCTGACCGTCGTCGACAATCGCCAGGCCTCGAACGCGGTGTCTTCGGACATCACGGTGGACTTCCCTCCGATCGCCGCGCTTTCGGTGAGTCGAACCGCAGCGCCGCCGGGTGTGCCGATCCAGTTCGCCGCATTCGCCTCGACGGATTCGGACGGCACCATCGTGTCGTACGCATGGGACTTCGGCGACGGCCAGACGGCGGCGAGGATCTCGGTTACGCACGCATATGCGGACAACGGGACGTTCACCGTGCGCCTGACCGTGACGGACAATCTCGGCGGGCTCGACACGACAGCGGTCTCGATCGACATCGGCAATCGGGCCCCGACGATCTTCGCCGCGAGCCCTCACGCCGGCTTCGTTCTTCCGCTCGATGGGATGCAGACGCTCGTCGTCGTGGCCTCGGATGCCGACGGCGACCCGTTGACCTATGCATGGACCGTCGACGGGCTTCCCGTAAACGCCTCATCGTCGTCGTACGAATTCGTCGGATCGAACGTCGGGAGCCATATCGTCCGGGTCGTTGTCTCAGATGGATATTCCGAGGTCGATTTTGGGTGGGCGATTGAGGTCCGGGCATCCCCTCAACCTCCGGCGGCGCATCTTGAACCCGTTGGTGCAGGTACGTTCATCCAGGTCTTCTCCGGGATTGCACTCGTCTCCCTCGGGGTCCTCTTCCTCATCCGAAACCTGCGTCGGCGTGGACGTTGAACCGACTGTCCGGTGAAAGCGAGCTGCAACTTCGCGCGGCGGGGCGCTGCGCCGCAGTCCCAACGGTTGTCGTCGAATCTGAGAATCGTGTTATCCATACCGATTATCGGAACATGCCGGTCGGGAGAATACTAACATGACCGAGACTCCTGATGTTGTGGGCCTCCGGGAAAACACGCAATGGATCGCTCGAAGCACGTGTTTACGGCCCTTACGGCCTCCGCCCTCGTGCTTCTGCTAAGCCTCACCGTCGTCGGCTCGAACGCGCCCGCAAGTCGGCCGGTCACTCAAGCCGGTAGCGTCATCGTCTCGGCCGCTCCGACAAACAACTTCGATCAGTTCGTCATCGTCCTCATGGAGAACCACGATCTGTCGGACATCTACGGCCCCGCCCCGTACATGACCCAACTGGCCGACCAATACTCGTTCTCACAGCACTGGTCGAGCATCACGAATCCGTCCCAGCCGAACTACATCGCGTTGATCGGCGGGAGCACCTTCGGTGTCTCCGGGGACGGGAACCATCCGAACCTGAACTATCCGACACTCGTCGACATCATCGAGAACTCGGGCCACACCTGGAATGCGATCGCGGAAGGCAGTGGCTCCGGCTGTTCCATCAACCCAGATCGAGGCGAGGACCACTTCCCGTTCCTATCCTATGCAACAATCACGGGTAATGCCGCGCGATGCTCGAACCTCCACTCCGGCGGCCCGACGGATGTCGTCGCGGCGCTGAACGCCGGCACGAACTTCATTTGGTTCACACCAAACGACGGCCACAACATGCACGACAATTCGGTGGCGTCCGGGGATTCGTGGCTGCAGAGCTGGGTGCCGGGGCTCCTGAGCGCGATGGCCGGGAAGCACGCGGCGCTCTTTACTACGTACGACGAAGGATACGCGAGCCCGCCGCTGGTCTATTCCGGTTTCAGCGGCCCGTCGGCGAAACAGGCGTACAAGTCCTCGGTGGCCTACACCCACTACTCGCTGTTGAAACTGATCGAAGACGTCTGGGGTGGCGGGAGCCTCGGCCAGGGCGACGTCAACGCCCCATCTCCGTTGGAGTTCTTCGGCGCCGGCGGTCCGCCCGTCCCGGACTTCTCGATCGCGGCGAACCCCGGAAGCGTCTCCTTCATCCCGAGTCAATCAGCGACCTCGACGGTCACGCTCCAGTCCACGGGCGGCTTCACCGGGAGCGTGGCACTCTCCGTGGCATCGGCTCCAACGGGAGTGAGCGGTTCCTGTTCGCCGTTGTCCGTCAGTGGCAGCCAATCCTCCACGTGCACGATCACCGGCGCGACGGCCGGATCATACACGGTCACGGTGACGGGCACGAGCGGCTCGCTCCTCCACACGACCTCGATCTCGGTGACGGTCACCTCGAACCCACCGCCGCCCGGAGGGGGGCCGCCCGGGGGCCGCGACCCGCTTCTCTGGCCCTTTTCGCGGGACAGTATCTGGAACCTCCCGATCGGAGCCTCGGCCGTGTACGTCCCCGCGAACATCCAAGTGGCCACCCAGCGCGGGATGACGATAGATCCGGACGTCATCATCCTCACGCCGAACGCCACGATGACTGCGGTTTATTACAACTCGGACGGCTGGACCGGAGCCAGCCGATGCTCCCCGCAAGGGAACGTCCTGTTCAACGCGCCAATCCCGGACACCTTCGTGGTCCCGGGCGCCGGACCCACGAACCCGGACGGGACGACGCCGAACTACGCGACGGCGATCCTGATGCCGGACGGCCACACGCTCACGCAGGGGCAGCCGTTCGCGCGGTGCACCGCGGGCGGCGATGCAACGATGTGGTGGTCGATCGCGAACGACCTCTACGGGACCGGTATCGACGGAGGCCATGGCGGCTCCGCCCTGTCGAGCATCGGCGGGACGATCCGCCTCGGAGAACTCGTGCCCGGGAGCGTCATCCGGCACGTGTTGAAGATCAACTTGTACGGCCTCAACAACTACTACTATGACGGGACGACGCACGGATACCGGTGGCCCGCGAGCCAAGCGGATGGCTGTGCGTCCTCGTGTTACGGAGGAACGACTCAAGCGCTCCGCATGGGGTCGCTGCTCGCGATCCCCGCGTCGGTGAACATCGATAGCCTGGGCCTCGAGACGGAGCCGGCGAAAATCCTCGCACGTACCCTTCAGGCCTACGGCGCGTACACGGTTGACGACACCGCGTGGTCGGTCTACGCCATCGCAACGGAGTTCAGCCCGGCCGGACGAATCGACGACGAATTCAGCGCGACGTGGGGCTTCCCAATCAATGCCGCGACCAAGACCGTCCCGTGGGCGCGGGATATGGACCGATTGTTCGGCGCACTCAACGTGGTCGACAACTGGGACCAGGCTGCCTGGCAGGCCGTGTCCGTGTCGAACGGAGCGCAAGGAGCAGGCGGTGGAGCACCGAGCGTTCCATGGGCTCCCGATTTCGGCACCGGAACGCCCGGTCCGTCGGAACCGCCCGCACCCGGGCCGTCCCTCCCCTCGCTGCCGGCCGAGTGGCTCCCCGCCGTCGTTGGCCCCGCTGTGGCCCTGGGGTTGCTCCTCATCGCGTTCGTCGTGTCTCGCCGCTCGAACCGCAGCCGACGCCGCAAGCCTTCGCCGCGGAACGCGAGCGACGGCACGCCCCGGGTCACCCAAGGATCTGCGAGATCGCGTCCCACGAGCCGCCCCCGAAGGTACATCCCACCCGACGAACTCGACGAATCGTCAGAATTTTAGACGTCAATTCGCTCGATTGAACCGCCAATCCAGACGGCGACTCGCCTGCGGTCTTCGGGCTGGGGATTCCACCGAAAAGCTTCTAGCCCCGGAAAGCGCGCTAGAATCGCGGAGAGGCCTGAACCCACTTGGGAAAGTGTGAACGCTGCGGATATCGCGGGTGGCGTCTAAGCCGTTCCCGATGCATGGTCTGCGGGGCGATCCTGTGCGAAAACTGTCAGATGGTCGCGGGCTATGCCCAATCCCATTTCGGCGCCGCGCCGCTGCCCGTTAATCCGGCCGTACGATACCCGGCGGTCCCGTCGTATCACACGGTGTGCTGCTGGGAATGCTTCGATCGGTGGGCCTGGACGTTCATCTCCCGCGGGCACGCGCCCGCGGTGATCGGCCAGAACTACGTCCTCGGGGGAGTCCGACTCCATCCCGGGACCGCGGGACGAGCGGTCGCGATGGCGGAAGACCACCGGCGCGGCCAACGGCTCGAACAAGCGCGACATCTGATCGAAGCGGAAGACCACGAAGCGGCGGCCGGCATCTACCAGTCGCTCGGCATGTGGAAGGAAGCGGGCGAAGTCCGGAGGAATGGTCGGCGCCAAATCGTGACGCAAGTCCACGTCAACGTGAACGATCTCGTCGAGCAGGTGCGAAGAGCTGGCATCGCGACGGACTACACATGTCCCGCGTGCCGAGGCCACATCCGCATCACCGGCGACACGACCCTTGCGACGCTCCGGAACTGCCAATATTGCGGGTCGGTCGTCCAGACCACCGATCTCGTCGACTTCCTGACGAAAGTGGTCGGCTACCCGTAGCCCGATGACTCTACGCCGGATTCTTCATTGCCGCGGTCACGAACCAGTTCTCCGATTTTTCGATCAACGACGCCGGATCCGGTGTCATCGACTTCCGATCCGGGGAATCGTAATACGCGGCGTCCCTCGCTTCGAATCCGTCCGGTCCGTCGTAGGAGAGAATCCAGATGAACCGATTGGCGTCTGGAACGATCCATGCCCCGTCGATCCGGAAGCCGAATTTCCGACGCAGGGGAAGGACGCCACGAGTCCATCCGTCGAGCCACTCGGCCATCCTGCCTTCTTGGATCGTGTACAACCGGAGCTGTGAGACCGCGTCCACGGGAAACCCTTACGACGCACCGTGACGCGGCCTCATGAAGACAGCGGTACGCCACAATTCGCGCAGAAGGCCGCGGTGGTGGGACTCGGAAAGCCGCACCGCGAACATGTCGTGGTGGTAGGTGCGGAAGGCGGTCTCGTCTCGGACGGAGGTCCAGGCGGTGTCGCGGCGGGCGCGCTCGCGGCGGCGGTTGCCGCACCGGGAGGGGGCATCGGCATCGGATACGCCCAGCTCGCGGGCGGCGGAACCGAGGCGTAGAGATGGGAGAGGCCCGCCGTCACGCGGGCTTTCGTTTTCGCGACGATCCAGAAGAACACGATGTACCCGAGGAGGGCGAACCCAGGCGGGAGGAAGACTCCCCCGACCAGGAGTGTAAACAGCCGCGACGTCTCCCCCGGGTCCGTCGCAAGACCTGGATTCGACAGCAGGGCGACGATGCGAATCGTGACGGAGCCGACGACCACGATCCCGATCGCACCGAGCGCGGGAATGAGGAAGCTTGCGAGATCCGACCACCGTCGCGTTTCCGGCGGTTGAAGGGAGCGAATCATGAACCGATACATCTGACCTTTCGAACTCACGCCCGCCGTCCAGAAGACCGTCACGAGGAGCGGCACATACAGAATTGCCGGAGCGGGACCGCCGAACAAGAGCGAACTTCCCGCGAGCACGAGATAGACGACTAGGATCGCGGCAAGGGTCGAGAGCGTTGTCCCGATCCACTTGAAGAGGACCCCGCGCCGCGCGTTCGCCGCGTGTTCGGGCCCATACTCGTCCGCGCCATGGTGCATCCGGATGACGGCCATCAGGCTCACGATGAAGTTGATCACGAACACGATCACGAGACCGCAGGCCGCCGAGCCAGTGATTGCCGCAGCGGCGATTGCGCTCGCCGGATCCGTGACCGTGATAAGGATCGACGAGAGGCCGACGATCAGAGCGAACACTCCGAAGATCATGTCGAGGATCAGGGTGACGTAGTACGTTTGGATGCCCCGGACCGTGTCCGGCTTGACGACCACGCTCGGCCAATACGGGATCGGCAGTCCGGCCGGAGCGGGGCTTGGCATCGCCACAGTTCGAAAGCATTCCGAGCCGCGATAAAGATATCGATGCTGTTCGGCCGCGCACTCCTCGAGTCGGCTAGCCACGAGTGGCTTCGTCGGAAACCATCCGTCGGGCCGAGGTCATCTGGAGGACCTCCAGCGCAGTCGGGACCACATCATACTCGCCCAACTCATGGAGCGGAATGAGCCTCGCGTTTTCCGCGTCCGTGGCCGGGAACGGGTCCCCTCGGAGGTCTTCGCAGAGGACATTGATCAGCACGTAGTGCCAACGCACCTGGCCGGCTTCGCGTTCGATGAAGTCGCGAACGTCGACGACGCGGACGGGGCGCACGTCGACCCCGGTCTCCTCACGGGTCTCCCGGACCGCCGCCGCTTCGACCGTCTCGCCGGTCTCCAAGGCCCCGCCAGGTAGGCTCCAACGGCCTCGGTTCGGATCCGCGCCTCGCTTTACCAGGAGGACGGCACCATCTCGGAACACGACTGCGCCGACCGCGGGCACAGGCCGCCGCGGGAACTCATTTCGAGACGACACCCATCAAGGAACTCAACGAGGTGCATCAAGCCTACGTCAAGACCGCGGATGCGCGAAGAGATCGAAATCATCGAATGTCCGCTGATGAAGGACGTACTGGAGCACCTCGCTCGTGCGGACGTAGCGCGACATCGGAATGTCGAGACGGGTGTGGAGATACTCCAGAGTGTCGGCCATCGACGAAAACGGCTGCGGGAGCCGGCGAAGCGCCTCCCGGACGTGCTCGCGGACGTTCCACACGCCGACTGGCATGATGTACCCCGGATGGGTTTCCCGAAGGATGACGGTCGCGGCTTGTCGCCGCTCCCGGACCAAGGCCTCGCCCACCGCGAGGCGCGCCGCATAGTAACACCCGCCGATGCTCGCGTACGTCGTCCGGCCCTCGAAGCCCTCGTGATCCCCGAACATCACGATGTCGAGGCCCAGCGGATTCCACAGCGTGTTCGGATACCACGCTTCGATCAACTCGTATCGCCAAGGACGCGGGATCATCACGACGAGGAAGCGGTCGTCGAAGCCGATCGCCTCGTGCACCCGGATCTCGTTGATGAGCGGGAACGTCTTGACCCGTTCCCGGAGTTCCTTCCCGATGGTGTCGTCAACGGCGGTGATCGACCATCGGGTCGGCACGAACTTGCGGTTCTTCTCGATCCCGAAAGCGCCTACGCTGAAGGCCCGCTGAATCTTGGAGACCGGCGTGCGCCGCTCGTACAGATCGATGACGGCCTCCTTGGCCCGCAGATCGGTGTCCGAAAACGCCCGATCCAGGTCGCGGTCGACCTTCAGGGTGCCGAGATCGAAACGGCTCAACGGCGCGGACGGCCCGAACGGCTGAACGTTGTCGTCGAGGACGACGCGGCTGTGGGGCTTCCGGGCGAATCCGACTTCGACGTCCGCGGGAGAGGTCCCGAGGGCGAGCTCACGGGTCTGATCGACGATGCGACCGGCGCCTTCCACGTTCTGCACGTGGACGCGGTGCATCCCGCGAACGAGCTGCGATCGGAAGTGGACGATGTCCTCCATCGGATGGCCGATCCAATCCTCGGGGGCATCGAGGATTTGAGTGTCGCCGTGGACGGGCGGGACGAGGGGGCCGACGTACACCTTCGGGTACCCGAAGCGGCCGACGAAGACGCCGGGAGGGGACGACCCGTCCATGTCGATCCGGTCGATCATCGGGGCGGTCTTCATCATCGAGTCCCAGCGGACGAGAATCGGGCAGCGCGCCTTGCCACAGAGGAGCTTCGCGCCGCGGCATTGGATGCACAACCCGCTCGCGATCGCCGCACGGGTGTCCGCGTCGAAGATCGCCGCGAACTGTGCGGGTGCTGGCTGGACCGGGAGAGAAAGCATCGCCGCTTCGGGCACGGATGAACGCCTTAAGAAGGTGGCACCGAGGTGGATGAATCGGTCACGCGAAGGATTATCCGTGCCGCCGGGGGTGCCCGGGCCGTGAAGGAGGGCTCACCTCTCGCGCTGACGACAGAGGACCGGATTCTCCTGTACTTCTCCGATTTCCGGAACATGGAAGAGCGGTATGTCCTGCCGCAGGCGCTCACGCAGAAGGCGATCGCCTTCGCGGCGGGAATCCAGCGGAAACATCTTTCAAGATATCTCGACGAGATGGTGCGCGACGGCTTCCTCACGGAGACGAAGGCGCACATCGA